>Ga0315906_10002201_pt1 | contig 27766 bp, 29 predicted proteins | sample LakEriMetagenome_4_FD_203526 | JGI IMG/M metagenome (GOLD analysis project Ga0315906, IMG submission 203526) | Freshwater fungal communities from buoy surface, Lake Erie, Ohio, United States - Buoy 2 MA122 | ecosystem: Environmental > Aquatic > Freshwater > Lake > Lake biofilm | place: USA...
CGATCACCGCGCAATCCGCCACCGACCCGGCTCAGCGGCGGTTGCAAGCCGCCCGCGCAGCGAAGCTCGACGCGTACCGGAACCTGGCCGAGCAACTCTACGGCGTCCGGTTCGCGAGCGACTCCGTCATCATCGACGCCCGTGTCCGCGAGGACCATATCCGCTCGCATGTCGAAGGCGTGATCGCGGGCGCTGAGATCGTGGCCCTGGAACCGCTGGGCAATGACACCTATCAAGCGACCGTCAAACTCCCCGCCGCACGGGCTGCCTTGCTGCAACGACGGTCGCCGTGAACATCCGTCGGATATCGGTCGCCATCGCTGCCTTGTCCGTCGCGCTCGCTGCCGTCGGATCGCGATCACAGGAGCTGACCGGGACGCCCGTCGATCCTGCATTGCAGCGCGCGGCCGATGACCTGCAGGGCTGTCTCGAATCCGCCCCCACTTCGACTCGCTTGGAGTCGACGACCACGATGGCAGGGGCCGTCGTCGATGCGACCCGGGTCACCCACTGGGGTGCCTCGCGGGACGGACGCTGCAACCGCGATCGTTGCGCGGCGCCAGATGGACTTCGCCGTGTGGTCGACTTGGCGTTCGAAGCGGGGGAGCCACATGCTTCCTGGTCGGCTGACGATCGCGCGCGGCTCGAGGACCTGATCCCGGCCTCGCTCCTGCGCGTGCCCGGAACGACGCAGTTGCGCCGAAGCGATGCGCGCTCACCCTTGAGCACGCCGGAGACACTGCGCGTCCGTCTCGACTATCACGGACGGTCGTCGTTGCAACGCCATATCGACGCATGGGTCCGTACGCCGCGCGGATTGACCCTGACCCTCTCTCTCGTCGATACGCGGCGTGGTGGCGCGGTGGTCGCCGAGCGCGTGATCACCGTCGAACAGGGCCTTGGGATACGGGGTCGTGCCGCGATCACCACCGGCGATGCCTGGTACACACAGCTGTCCACCACGATCGGCTCGGCGTCCCAAGAAGTCCTCAAGCCCCTGGCTTGCGAGACGCCTTGGTTGGATGTCGTGATGGAACAGGGCAAATTCCGGCTCTCCACCCGTGGAACGAGCGGACTCGACAGCGGCCGTGCCGTCCTGCTCATCCCGCCTGTCGAATCCAGCGCGACAGCACGCTGGCCCATCGCCAAGATCCGTTCCACTTCGCGCGTCGATTCGGTAGAACTCGAGTTGATCAGCGGTTCAGCGACCGGCTGCGAAGCCGGTTGCAAAGCCCTGGTGCTTTAACTGCCCGCTCGTTTGATCGTCGGGACCCCGGACTGCAACTCGCTGGTGCGTCGCTCGATGAGCTCGCGCAACGCGGCGATCTCGATGTTCAACCGGGCGACCTCAGCAGCGGTAGCCTTGATGTCCTTCGTTTGGGCATCCGACAGCACCGCCACCGCAGGCTTCGCCGCAGCACCGGAACTCCCTGCTCGACTGCCGGCCGACCCGTCGAGGCGCGAGATGCCACCCTGCACCGCGGTGACCGATTTCTCGAGGGCCCCAAGTCGCGATTCGATCTGAGTCAGGGCGCGATCGAGCTTGCCCGGATCGGCGGACTGGCGGGCCGCGCCGGTCTGTGATCCCGCTGCGATGCCGCCACGCAACGACGCCAGCAATTCATTGATCCGACGCGCTTCGAGTGCCTGCAATGCGATCCTGTCCGCCTTGACCTGTTCACGCAATGTGATCACGGCACGCTGGGTGGTGTCTTCTGCGACACCCTTGAACTTGTCGAGATCGGCACGGAGAAGCGAGAGCTCCTTGATCGTTTGCTGCAGCTTCTCGACACCTTCCGTCTGCGTCGCGATCGCTGCACCCAGCGCTTGCGCCCTTGCATCCAGTCGCGAGAACGCCATGGCGACGACCACAGCCATCACGATACCGACGCTCAGCATGATCGCGCCGAAGATCGCGGGCGCATTACGGACCGCTTTGGTGGTCTGCTCGTTCGTCTCGACCACCTTGGAGAGCCGAGACACCGCCTCCTGCGTGGTCTGAGCGCTGTCATTGGCTGCATCGGCAGCATCAAGCACCAGCGAGGTCAGTGTCTCCATAGGATTGGCCGTCGCCTCTCCCGCCACTTCCGCATCCGGCGTCCCGTCGTTCTTGTTCTCTTCACTCATGAGATTGACCTCTTGAAACCGCAGCCCACGACCGGAGCCATCATTCCTGTTGCTTCTTACGAAGGCCGCGGGTGCGTGCGATGGTCGCCTCGATCCGCTCCCGCAATGCATCGCCCACCTGCAGCGATGCGGTTATCCGCTGGGCTTCAGCCAGCATCGCCTCCGCTTTATGGTAGGTCTCCTCGATCTGTGCACGACGCTGCTCGATCGATTGCACCGTCTCCTCGACTTTCGCCAACGAAGCCTCGAGCACCGACTCAGTTTCGTCTGCGGGCGGCACCGGCGGTGCAGTCGACGGATCGGCCTCCGGTTGCGCAAACGGCGGACTCGCTGCGGGGCCCGTGCTATTCAACCATTCGCCGGTCGGGACCTCCTCGATCCCGCGTGAGAGGGCGACATCGGACACCGCGGAGTTGGTCGCCGAGTTCAGGCGCTGGACCGCCACTTCGCTCGACTTGAACAATTTTCCACGCTCGGATTCAGGGCTCGAATGAGCGCCGCCTTCCGGTTCATTGTTCTTCGTTGACATGGTCTCAGCCTCCCATCTTTCGGGTATTCGACACTGCCACAGGCGGGGCGACGGGCTTCGGGCTACAGCTTCCCATCCGCCAGAGTTGTGCTCGGACGACATCGGCCGCTGCGGCATCCGGGAAGGGACCGACCAAGAGACGAAGTCGCTCGCCTTCCGGCACCACGCGGGTCGGCGTAGCCCTCGGGATGCGGGCCAACAGCACATCCACCGACTCTCTGTCCGGATGAAGGCCGCAATCGAACGTCTTGGGTGATGTTTGTCGTCGCTCAGTCATCGTGTCGTAGATGAAGAAGACCACAAGCAGTACACCCATCGCCACAAGCGTCGCCGTCACGATCGATCTCATGGAAGAGGTCCGACTCGTGGCGTCGAAGCCGAGTGCGGCAGCGCGCTCCCGCGCCAACTCGGTGAGCACATCCGGGATCGGGGTGCCAGATGCTGGCCCGATCGCAGGCGGGTTGACCGCCACAGGCGCAGGCTGCCTCTCCGTTGTCTCCAAGATCGGGCCGGGAACCGGCTCCTCCTCGTCCGACGCATCCTCGTCCGACGCATCCTCGTCCGACGCATCCAGGTCCCAGAACGTTGCCAGTTCCGCCAGATCCGTGAGCGGCAACAGCACCAGCTGAGAGGCATCCGTCTTGACGAGCAAGAGGATCCGCAGCGCGCTACCGCGCAGCCCGTTGGCGATCCGCTTCAGCGAAGCGATCTCGGCGATCGACAGCCCTTCTGCGTCATCGATGATCAGCAGGCGCGGCGGCTCGGCTTCCGCGCTCTTGCCGAGCGACTCCAGCGGGATGTCGGCCAGCAATCGGTTCACGGCTTGGAGAAGCGCACCTGCTTCGCCTGGCGTGTGGAACTCGATACGGGTTCCCGCACTGCGCAGGTCCCGCACCAGGTCCCGAGACGACATGGACAATGTCTCGCTCGATGCCGATGTGGCCACCAGCACGGGTGATACCCCTGCCATCACCACGCTCACCGCGTGTCCTCGATGCCCGACCCCGCGGAGTCTATCTGCGAACCGCATCTTCACTGGATACCTCCCTTCATGAGATCGCCGTTCTCATCGAACAGGAAATCGTCAGGCAGCTGTGGCTTCGGGATCTCGGGCGTCTCCAAGCTGGAGTCCAGAGCGCTCAAACGGAAGACATAAGCGAGGATCGCCGCCACCGCCCGATACAAACCCTCGGGGATAGGCCGGTCGATTTCGGTGGTGAAGTAGATGGCGCGTGCGAGCGGCGGCGCCGAGACGAGCGGCACACCGGCATTTTTCGCGCGTTCCTTGATCGCGGCGGCCACTTCGCCGCGCCCCTTGGCGAGCACCATGGGGACCGAGCTTCGCGATTCGTCATACTCGAGCGCCACCGCGAACTCGGACGGGTTCACGATGACGACATCGGCATCGCGGACTTTATCGAGCATACGTCCGCGACTGAGCTCTCGCTGCCTCTTGCGGATCTGCTGTTTGATCTCAGGACGCCCTTCGATGTCCTTCATCTCGTCACGCACTTCCTGCAAGGTCATACGCATGCGACGCAGGTAGGACCAGCGCTGATAGGGCACATCGAGCATGGCGATGACGGCCACGACGATGCTGACCAAGGTGAAGGTGATCAGCGCCAGCTCCGTCCCTGCCGCCACCATGGGCTCGAAGAACACGCGGGACATCGCGAGCATCTCGTCACGCCGGCTCCACAGAACCCAACCGAGCACCACGGCGACCGCGACGAACTTGGCGAGATTGCGCAGCAGTCCGACCCATGCCTGAGCGCCGAACATCCGTGTCAAACCGCTGAGGGGGTTCAGTTTACTGAGCTTCGGCGCAGCCGCCTTCCCCGAAAAATTGATGCCACCGTTCATGGTCGCGGCGAGGAGCGCCACGACGATCGTACAGAGAAGCACCCAACGGACCGCCCACAGACCCTCCGCGAGCCGCTCGCCGAAGAGCGTCGGTAGATCCTGCGGTGACTCGAACTCCGCTCGGGTGAAGGTCAGTCCGCTCGACAGGAGGCTGGAGAGCCCCTCCAGCATCTGCCCTCCCAAGAGGAACATCAGCACGCAGATCGCGAGCACCACGATCGCCCCGCCGAAATCGGGCGAACGCGGCAGTTCGCCGCGCTCGCGGGCTTGGGTAAGCTTCCGCTGGGTCGGCTCCTCGGTCTTTTCTGCGCTCTGCTCTTCTGCCACGGCTCAGGCGCCTCCCTGCAGTCGCGGGCGGATGTATGAACCCGCCTCCTGCCAGAGGCCGACCATCTGTTCGGTGATCGCCGGCATCAGAACGAACAGCAACCCGAATCCGACCAGCAGGCTCACCGCGAAGCCGACCGCGAAGACGTTCAACGATGGGGTGGCGCGGGACAGCGCGCCGACGCCAAGATTCACCGCCAACAGCGTCAGAAGCAGCGGAGCCGCCAACAAGGCCGCGCCTTTGAAGATGATCTTGGAGAAGCCGATCAGCGACTCGACATCGGCCAAGCTCACCTGGCCGGGAGGCAGCGTACGGATGCTTTCGACCATCATCGAGATCACGATGGTGTGGCCCCCGGCTGTCAGGAACACGAGCAGAGCCAGTAGATTCAGGAACTGGGACAGGATCGGGGTCGAGCCGACCGACGGATCGAACGACTGCGCGAAGCTGATCCCGACGGTCATCGAGATCTGTTCTCCCGCGGTCACCACGGCCGCGACGACGAACTGCAGTGCGAGCCCCATCGATACACCGATCAAGGCCTCACCCATCAACGACAGGAGATCCGGCTTGCCGAAGACCTGTGCGGGCTCCGAGAGCGAGGATGGGAACATCGGCGCCATCAAGAAGCAGAGCGTGGCGGCGTACAACACCCGGATGCGCGTCGTCCCTGCCGACTGGCTGAAGATCGGTGCGGCCGCGAAGAACGCGGTGAGCCGTGTGAGCGGCAGGATCATCGACTCCAGCCAATCAAGGGTGAGGACTCCGAGCTCGAGCATGGGGTCACATCCCCACGTCGGCGACGCGCTCTAGGATCCGCCGTGTGAAATCCACGAGCAGCTGCAGCTGCCATCCGCCGACCAACAACACCAAGATCGTGACGGCGACCAGCTTCGGCAGAAAGCTGAGGGTCATCTCATTGATCGAAGTGGCGGCCTGGAAGATACCGACGATCACACCGACGACGAGGACGACGACGAGGGTCGGCCCGGCGATGAGCCCACCGACCCAGATCCCCTCCCGTACGAGGTCGATGACCGCTGTTTCGTTCACGGCAGCGGTGCTGCAAAGCTGGCGGCAAGGGAGCCGAGCAACAGCGCCCAACCGTCGACAAGCACGAACAGAAGGAACTTGAACGGCAACGCGATCATCACCGGCGAGACCATCATCATGCCCATCGCCATGAGCACGCTTGCGACGACGAGATCGATGACCAGGAACGGGATGTAGATCAGGAATCCGATGGTGAAGGCGGTACGGAGCTCGCTGGTGATGAACGATGGCAGCAGCACGCTCAACGGCGTCTCCATCGGCGCGGCGACCGGGGGCGACTTGGCAAGGTCCATGAACAGCTTCAGATCGGACTCCCGGGTCTGGGCGAGCATGAACTTCTTCATGGGATCGACTGCACGATCCAATGCGGTCTCGAACGGTATGGCTCCATCGACATACGGCTTGAGGGCGACCTGTTGCACCTCGGACAAGGTCGGCCCCATCACGAAGAACGTCATGAACAACGCAAGACCGACGATCACCTGGTTCGGTGGAGTCTGTGGCGTTCCGAGGGCTTGCCGGAGCAGCCCGAGGACGATGACGATCCTCGTGAAGGCCGTCATCGAGAGGACGATCGCTGGAAGCAGCGTGAGGAACGTCATCAGTCCGAGCGCCTGCAGGGTCAGACTGTAGGCTTGACCACCGTCCGCCGTCGGCTTGGTCCGCAGCAACTCGATCGCGTTCACATCCTGCGCGATCGCCTCCGGGATCAGCGCGCCCGCACAGACGCACAGCAGGACGGCGATCCATCTCGGGAACATCTTCATGGATTCTTCTCCTCTGCACGCTCACGCGGACACGCGGCGATACGGGTGATCGAACCCGGCGTCACGCCCAACAGGATGTCCTCCGAGCCGAAACGGACGACCACGAGCCTTTCACGCGGCCCCAACGAGGTCTGCGAGACGATCCCGACGACGCTGCGCGTCATGTCGAGCCCGCCTCGCCGGAATCGGGCAAGCAGCCAGAACGCCGCCGCCAACAGGGCGCCGACGACCAGCAGAGACACCACGTAGCGCACCGGATCCATGGCTAGACGGTCCCCCTAGGTCAGAGATGCTTGACGCGGTCTTCCGGATCGACGACCTGGGTCAGCCGGATCCCGTAACGCTCGTTCACGAGCACCACTTCGCCACGGGCGATCACCGTGTTGTTGACACAGACATCAAGCGGCTCTCCGGCCACCCGGTCGAGTTCGACGACGCTGCCCTGCCCGAGGCGCAGAAGGTCACGGATCCGGAGCGACGAGCGGCCGACCTCCACCGAGACGTTCACCGCGACGTTCTGGATCAGCTCGAGCTGGACGGACGGATCCGCACCAGCGTCACCCTTCGAGATGCTGCCCATCACTGATTCGTTCATGCTGCCGATGCTCCTGTTGTCCGGTCTGGATTTGACGCGGGACGCTTGCGCCGAGTCACTGGACTCGCGGCCTCCCCGTCATCGATATGCTCTTGGCCGATGCTTTGGATTTCTACCGGAGGTTTGTCGTCCTGCGGCGGCGGCACGATGCGTTCGATCCGCACTGCCGCATTGCCGTCTGCGGTCCCGTATTCGGCATCAAAAAGATGTGAAGACTGCACAAGTACCTTCACCGCTGGCGGATTCTTGAACCACAGCGTGTCGCCTGGTCGTATCGCGGCAAGATCGAGCGCGGACACACGGAGCGTGACGAGCTGCGCGACCAACTCGAGCTCGGCATCCGTCACGGCGGCCCCGAGCTGATCCGACCATCGGGCCGCGAGTTTTTCGTCGCGCTCGCCCGCTTGCACCCTACCGCGGAGCAGAAGCCGGATCGGCTTCAAGGCCGAGAACGGGTACATGATCGTCAGCTGTCCACGGGCTGACGACCCGAGCTCGAGGTCGAACCGGCTCACAGCGACCGTCTCACGATCCTCGCCGACCTGGGCGAACGCAGGATTGATCTCCCGGCTCACGAACTCCGGATTGATCGGATACACCGGAGCCCACGCATCACGAAGGTTCTCGAAGATGGACTCCATCAGAAGCTGGATGATGCGATCCTCGGTGGGCGTGAATCCGCGCAACGCCGACAGTTCGATCGCACCACCGCCTCGCCCGCCGAAGAAGCTGTCAACGGCACCGTAGATGACGGACGGTTCGAGTGTCACCAGCCCGTAGCCCCGTAGCGGCGTGAAGCGCACGATGTTGACGTTGCTCGGCGAGGGCAGTGTCTTGAGGTAGGCACTGAAGGTCATCACATCGAACGGCAGTACGGTGATCTTGACGGCCTGGCGGAGCAAGGTGAGCAGACCACCGCGCAACTGTCGCGAGAACCGGTCGTTGATCATCTCGAGTGCGGCGAGTTGACCGCGCGTCGTCGTGTCGTTCGCGACCAGGCTGTACGGCTGGACTGCAGCGCTCGACGCTTCGGTCGCCGAAGTGTCGAGGTCGCCGCTCTGCATCGCATCCACGAGGGCTGCGACCTCTTCATGGGTCAGCACTGGGCTGGAAGTTGGCATTTTCGGCTCTACGGATAAGTGGATCGGTCGGATTACTGGAACACGAAGTGGGTCAACATGACCTCATCGACGCCGCCGAAGTCCTCGTTCCGGATCAGCACATCGTTCATCGCATCACGCAACGCCTCGACGAGCTTCGTCCGGCCCTCCAAAGAGGTCATCTCCTCTTCACCGAACTGCCCCGCAGTGGCGATGACCGCGGCCTCGATCGCGATCTGGTGCTTCGTGACACGCTCGACGATCTTCTCGCCGTAGAAAGTCTTGTAGGCGAGCTTGAATTGGACGAACTTCCGCGAGTTGGGGACGTTCAAGGTGAAGTCGCGCTCGATCGGTTTGTAGGTCGCGGTGAACTTCTCGCTCTCCGGCACCTCTGCCGACGGCTTTTCCTCGCCTTCGGCGGCTTCACCCGACGCAGGCTCCTCTCCGGCCTTCTCTTCCCCGGCCGCTTCTTCACCGTGGTTCTCGCCTTCCTTCACCTCGACCGGCGGAGCGCTGAAGTACCCCGTCATGAAGAGGGTCGCCCCGACCGATCCACCGATCAGCGCGATCGCACCGGCGGCGAGCATCACGAAGAAGAGCAGCTTGGATTTCTTGCTCGGCGCAGCCTCTTCACCTGGCGCTGCAGCAGCATCAGGGGCTTTCTTCTTGTCGTCTTTTTTCTCTGCCATCGCTATGTACCGTCAATGTGTGGGGTGGGTGTCAAACGAACAGGTCGATCGCTCGGGAGGAAGGGTCTTTAGCGGCGATCGCGTGAAGGGGAGCCAGGGCATCACCGTCATCGCCCGTGGCGGCTTGGTGGCGTCGCACGGCCTGCGCCGTCCATCCCTGTGCAGAACCGTTGAAGGGCCGAGAGCCGGATTGACCGAATGTCCATCCCGCCAGCTGCAGGCCAGCGGTTTCGAGGGAATCTCGCAGCCGTGGCAGGCCGGACTCCAGAAGGGCCCGGACTTCGCCGTTGGCCACGCTGACATTGGCTGCTACTGCAGTGCCCCGCAGCGTGAGGTCGATGTCGACCGTTCCCATGTTCGCGGGTTCAAGTTGAAGTCGGACATTCCAGTCGTCATCGCGGATCTGCGCGAGCACACGCTGTCCAACCGCTTCGGCGAACGCTTGGACGCGCTCATCGGCCGACAGCCTTGGATCCGGCATCACCAGCACACGATCGGCTTCAGCCGTCGGCGGCAAGGTGGCCGATGGTCGGGCGAAGGACGCCTCGACAGGCGATGCGCCCACGGACGGCAGCGTGATCATGGCAGCGAGGCCACGATCGGTTCCAACGCTGGACTCGCTGATGGTGGTCATCGGCAGGGAAGTCGTCAGCCGTGGCGCCGTATCGTCTCGGCCGACAGACGGATCGACTTGTTTCCATGCACTGGCCAGATCCCGCTCGACCTTCGGTGCTGGTACGACTCCCTCTAAATAGGGTGCTTCATTGGGCGCTTCTGACACATATCCGGCTGCCGTGAGTTCGGCTTCCGTGGCGACGCCGCTCAGCGGTGCCAGGCGATCGGGGCGCGGACGCTCGGTCAGCATGGCCGGAACCGCTGCGGAGGCGGCGGTACGCAAGATGTCGCGCTCATCCGGCGCCCATGTCCGCAGTCGCAGCTGGCTCATGGACGACCGGTCAGTCATCGGATCGACCGGTGTCGGTACGAGGTTCGGCGTCGCGGGTGTCATCACCGTCGCCGGGCTCACCGGGGTCGCCGTGGTCGCCAGCGACTCAGACGGTCGCGCCATACCGGCCATTCTTGGCGGCTCGGAACGGCTGACGGTAGCCCGCCACATCAGCAGATCTTCATCGGCGATCGGTGGGGGGGCCATTGGTGAGGGCGGTACGACCGCGATCATCGCCAGAGGCACCGCCGACTCTTCTTCGGTCACACCGCGACGGTCGGTGTCCGGTTCGCTGACGACGACATCGACATCGCTCAGGTCGATGGGCGCTTTCGTCCCATCGGCTGCGACCGATGCCGTCTCGCTGAGCAGCAAGCGCGCGAGGTCGCGGTTGATGCCCATGCCGACCGCGAACTCCTCGAGCTCGAGATCGGACTCTCGGACGGTCGGCTCGGTCGGCGGCGCCATGGACGCCCCCGGCAATGGCGGCAATCCGTTGCCGGTCGATTCGTGCCGTCCGACCTCGCGCGATGGCTCGGTCGGAGGCGCTGGCAAGACCTCTTGCAGGACTGCAGCGAAAGAAATTCCCTCCGCTGCAGGCACGGAAGTGTCATCCGGCATGTCCGCAAGGCTTTGCCTCGTCGGAGCCGGACTCTCGAGCATTCGGAAAAGTGTTTCTGGAACGGCCATGGGTGCGGACTACTCTTGCCGGTTGGACTGACTGGCTGTCAGTTCTGCAACTTGGATGCCAACCGCTGCACGCCGCCCGCGCTGAGAGAGACCGTCCAGCGTCTTCTGCTCCTCGACCGCCGCCTCCCGCTTGGCGGCCTGGGTGGCCCGATCGGCCACCTTCTCGATCGAATCCGCGAATCCGCGCCGCGCGCGGGCCTCCTCCAAGGCAGCCTCCAACAGGAACTCGGCTTGGGCGACCTCGCTGGATTGCTGCTCCGACAGCCCTGTCAACCAACCGGAGAAGTCGCGGTACATGCGTATGCTGCCGGCACTCTGCACCGCTGTTTCACGCTTCTCGACCAACAAACCGTAGTCGCCGACATACCGCTTCACGGTCTCCAGGCGGTCCTGTTCGGACGTCAATGCGCGCCGGCGTTCGGCTGCCGCACCCTCCGCCATCGACGCCAGGCTGTCACCAATCCGCACGATGCGCTTGAGCCGAGCGGCACGCTGACTGCTGCGAGCGCTCATGCAAGCACCCCGGCCAGCTGACCGAATCCGCCGTCGAAGTCGACCTTCTCGTCACTGTCCTGCTGGAGGAAAGAACGAAGCGCGCCGCGACGCTGCAGCGCTTCATCAAGATCCGCATTGGTACCTGGGCGATACGCGCCCACAGCGACCAGGTCGCGGTTCTCCTCCCATGTCGCCATCAGGCGACGGAACTTCCGCACCAATACCCGCTGGTCGGCTGTCACCAGCTTGTTGGCGAGGCGCGAGACGGAGAGATTGATATCGATGGCCGGATACTGACCCAGCGCCGCCAGATCCCGCGACAGGAGCACGTGACCATCGAGGATCGCCCGCGCCCCATCGACGATCGGATCGTTGGCGTCGTCCCCTTCAGCCAATATCGTGTAGATCCCGGTGATACTGCCGCCGGTCGCGACGCTTCCGGCGCGCTCGACGAGCTCGTTGATCATCGAGAAGACCGATGGCGTATACCCTTTGGTGGTGGGCGGTTCACCCACGGCGAGCCCGACCTCCCGCTGCGCATGGGCCACACGAGTCAGGGAATCCATGAGCAGCAGCACATCCTTGCCTTGATCGCGGAAGTACTCCGCGATCGCACAGGTGTAGTGGGTCGCCCGCAGGCGGACCACCGGTGAGCAATCTCCCGGCGCCGCGACCACGATCGCGCGTTGCCGACCTTCAGGACCCAGCGTCTCCGTCACGAAATCGAGCACTTCGCGACCACGCTCGCCGATCATGCCCACGACGACGATATCCGCAGCAGTGAAACGGGTCATCATCCCGAGCAGCATGCTCTTGCCGACACCACTGCCTGCGATCAATCCGATACGTTGCCCGCGACCGATGGTCAGCAGGGAGTTGATGGCGCGTACGCCGACATCGAGCACTTGGTCGATGGGCGCGCGTTGCAGCGGATTCTTCCGCTCGCCGCGCAGCGGCACATAGACATCGGGATCGATCAGAGCGCCGCCATCCAATGGCAGGCCGAGTCCGTCGACGACCCGACCCAACAGCTGATCGCCGACACCGACCCGCGCCGTATGCGTCACCACCCGGACGCCGGTGCCGGGTAGCAGCCCTTGGACCGCCGCGAACGGCATGAGCATCACCTCATCGCCATCGAAGCCGACCACTTCGCAGGTGATCCCTTCACCCTGCTCCGCCACCACCTCGCAGTAGGCCCCGAGCGGTGCTCGCACGCCACGCGCGCTCAGCATCATCCCGGTGACCCGAGTCAATACACCGCAGATGCTCGGCGCGGGCACCGAGACCGCCGAAAGGCGATCGCCCAAGGATTCAAGCAATCCGGCGCTCAAGGCGGGGCCTCGCGCAGCAGATCTGCTGCGGCGGCGAGAACCGCTTCCTGGGTCGCCCGGATCCTGTTCTCGAAGCGGTCATCCACCACTTTGTCGGCGCTGCTCGCGATCGCCCCGGCGCGTGGCACCAAAGGGTCGGCGATCAGCCGCAGCGACGGCGAAGTGACCCGCGATCTCCCGAGAAGCTCGAGATCCTGCGGGTTCATCCGCACCTCGAGCACCGCATCATCGACAGGGAGATCGACCGCTGCGACCACCGCGTCGAGGTATCTGCTGAGACCCGGCGCATCGCTGAGCGTCTGCCGGGCCAATTCATTGCCGATCCTGAAGCTTGCCTGCGCCAGCGGGACCACGAGCCTGCGCTCGAGATCCGCATGGGTCTCGGCCACCACGCGCCCGATGGATTCGAGCGCCGCCATCGCCTGATCGAGCGATGCCGCGAACTCGGCTTGTGCCATGTCTCGGCCGCGCCTTTCCGCCTCAGCCACCCACTGATCGATCTCGTCCTGCGACGGGCGCGCCGTGCCGAGCGTATCGCTAGTCTCGCCGACGAACTCTTCGCCGAAACTGTCCGTCGATGCAACGGCGGTTACTGAGGATAGCTCTGCCTCGGGCTCCTGCTGGCGAGCATACTCACGCAACAAAAACCCCGCGCGACGCACCGCGAAGTGCCGCGCAGCGAAAGCCGTCACCGCGGAATCGTCTGCCCGACGGACCGAGTCCGTCGGGACGAACGCACCGCGCGCCGGCTTGACGGCCGTATCCGATCCCGTCGTCACTTCAAGCCTTCATCAGACATAGTCTGCGCCTCGGCCGGAGAGCATCATCTCGCCGGCGTCCGACAGCTTGCGTGCCGTGCGCAGCATCTGTTTGCGGGCCTCTTCGACGTCCGAGAGTCTCATCGGCCCCTTGCTGTCCATTTCGTCCACGAACATCTCGCGGGCACGCGCTGACATGTTCGAGAGGAACTTGTCCTTGAGGATGTCGTCCGCACCCTTGAGCGATTGCATCAGCAGTTCCGCCGGGACCGCGCGCATCAAGGTCTGGATGCTCCGGTTGTCGCAACCCGCCAGGTTCTCGAACGCGATCATGTTGTCCTGGATCCGTTGCGCCAGGTCGGGATCCTGTGAATTCAGGCGGCCCATCAACCCTTGCTCGACGTCCGACTTCACGTAGTTCATGATCCGCGCCGCCGCCTTCACGCCGCCGACACTCGAGGATTTCAAAGAGGAATTCGACGAGAACTGCTTGCGCATGATCACCTCGAGTTCCTGCATCGCGGTGGGCTGGATGGTCTCCAGCGTCGCAACGCGCGAGATCACTTCCGGACGGACGGTGTCCGGCAGGAAACGAAGCACATCCGCAGCCACGTCGTAGTCGAGGAACGAGAGCACGATCGCGATGATCTGCGGGTGTTCGCTGGCGATCATCTCGGAGATCGAACGGGCATCCATCCATTGAAGGATCTCAAGGCCGCGGTTGGCCGACGCCGGCATGATGCGGCTGAGCACGCTGCTGGCCTTGTCCTCGCCGATGGCGTTCTTCAACACCGTCTCGAGATAATCGATCCCGCCGCCGATGTTGGTCTGCTTTTTGATGGTGGCGATGAATCCATCGAGGACCGAGCTCACCGCTTCCTGCGACAGGTCAGCGACCGAGATCATCGCAGAGCTGAGATGCTGCACTTCCTTCGGTGCGAGATGACGGATCACGCTCGCCGCCTCCTCTTCACCCAACAGCATGAGCATCACGGCCGCACGCTGGGTGTTCGAGAGCGACGCCACCTCCATGGCGACCTGTTCGGGGTCGACGCCTTGTGCTGCTGACATCATCGCTTCGGCCATGGTCGTGCTCCTATCAGCTCAGGTCCCGACTGATCAGGTTCTTCAGCACCAGCGACACGCGCTTGGAGTCCTGAGAGACCATCATGCGGACGACGGTCACCTTGTCGTCATAACTGTTCGCGGTATCCAGCATGTCCGCCGAGATACCTTTCTTCTTGGGCTTCATGCGCGCCTTCAGCTCTTCCAACGTCTCACCTTCGCGCAGTTCCAGTTCACCCTCCGCCATGCCTTCGGCGGTCGTACCAGCAGCAGCGGTCGCAAGATCGCCCGACCCGCCGACGACGGCGAGGTCGGTGCCTCCGCGACCGGCTTCCGCAGCAGCCGGATCGGCCGCCGCGGGGACGTAAGTGAGCTTCGTCATGATCGGACGGATGATCAGCAGCGCTGCCAAGGCGATCGCAAGGGCGACCGCGAGATACTTGCCGGTGTCGATGAACTGCGGCTGCAGATAGATCGGTGTCGGGACCTCGGCTGCCGGCAACTCGAAGTTGGTGCTGATGAGGTTGACGACATCACCACGCGCAGCATCGAAGCCGACGGTGCCCTGGATCAAGTTCGTCAACCGCGTGATCTCGGCGGCCGGAAGCGGGCGTCGTGCGGGGGCAGCGGTGGCGCCCGGCGCGGCGATTGCATCGTTGATCGCGACACCGACGGTCAGGCGACGCATACGCGGCGCAGGATCGACGACATAGCGGACGCTACGATCGATCTCGAAGTTACGGTTCTCGCTGCGCTCCTGGCCACGGACCACCGGTTCAGCGGCCGGTGCAGCAGCAGCCGGCTCGGCCGCGGCGGCGGCAGCCTCGGGCGTCGGTGTGGCGGGTGTCGGCGGCTCGTTCGAGAGTGTGCCCGGGACCCCGGTGGCGCTCGGCTCGGTTGTCCGGCTCTCGGTCACCTGTTCCGAACGCACACGCGTACCCGCGTTCTCGGGGTCGTAGTTCTCCGTCGTCTGCTCGATGACCGAGAAATCGAGGTCGGCGTTCACCTGCGCGCGGACGTTGGCGACGCCGAAGATCGGCGTCAGGATCTGCGTGATGCGATCGACATAGTCGGCTTCCAGCTTCTGCCGCAGTTCCAGTTGCTTGGCGTTGAGGTCGGACGCGCTACCGGTGTCGGTGAGCAGGCGACCGAACTGGTCCACCACAGAGACATGGGCGGGGACGAGGTACGGGACGCTCGAGGAGACCAGATGGATGATCGCCTGTACCTGGCCGTCGCTGACCGCGCGCCCTTGGAACGGCGTGACGATCACCGATGCTTTCGGGTCTGCGCGGTCGCGGACGAAAGCGCTCTGACGGGGCAGCGCCAAGTGGACACGCGCGTCTTTGATGGTGTTGATGCGGCGGATGCTTTGTGAGAGCTCCTCCTCGATGGCAGCGTTGTATCGCGCCTGCTCCATGAATTGGCTGGTGCCGAGCGGCATCGCTTCGTTGATGGACGAGCTGTCGGCTGCGGAGTCGCGCGGCAGCCCTGCGGCGGCGAGCATCATCCGGGCTTCGTGGAACTCGCTCACCGGTACGGTCAACGAGCCGGTGACCTTGTCGAGCGCCACGCCGATGCCGTTCTTCTGCAAGAGCTGCTGCGCGGCTTCCTTGTCGCTGTCCGCCATCTCGGGGTACAGCGTCCGGGGTGGCGGGGTCGACATCGACATGTATGCCACCACCGCAAGCATCAGCACGAGCGCGATGGTCACATACGGCAAGGCGGCCCGGACCACGGGCGCCCGCAGGAAACCGGTGACCGGATTCGCGGAGGCCGCAGAGGCGGCAGCGTTCTCCATGGGACGCATCGCACCCGACGAGGAGCTGACCATGACCCCTGCATTCGAGCCTTCGTCATCGAGGCGCCGTCTCAGGACATCTGCTTCTACCGCTGCCATGCCATTACACCGTCATGTTCATGATTTCTTTGTACGATTCCAGGATCTTGTTCCGCACCTGGACCGTCGCCTCGAAGGCCACCGACGACCGCTGCATCGCGATCGCCACATCGGTGAGCGATACATCCTCACCGCGCACATAGGAGGTCTGCAGCTGGCGGGATAGCCGCTGCTGTTCGTTCACCGAGTCGACCGCGGAACGCATCGTGTCGAGGAACGACCCGGTGCTGGGCGCCGACGAAGTCGAGGACACCGCGATGCCGCGCGGCTGCTCCGCACCCGCATCGACCGGCCGCACAGCCTCGCGCATCGAGCGCAACTGCTCCAAGGCCTGCTGCATGGCGACGGATTGGACGGTCATGCGCCTGCTGCCATGATGCCGTGCTCACGCAGACGCGCCATCTTGTACCGCAAGGTGCGTTCGGAGATCCCCAGTTTGGCGGCGGCGACGGTCTTGGTGGGCGTCGATCGCAGCGTCGCGAGGATCAGTTCCGCTTCTTGCATCGCTCGCCGATCGGCCAGCGAGGGCTCGGGCGTCGGTGCAACGAGCGTCGACTCGTCGTCCCTGACATCCGCCGACGGAAACACCGTCGTCGCAGTGGCATCGTCGTAGGTGCCCGACCCGTCGAGTTCGAGGTCCGCCGCCGTCAAGTAGGCGCCGTCCGCCACGACCAGAGCGCGTTGGATGACGTTCTCGAGCTCCCGGACATTGCCAGGCCATCCATGGCGATGCAGCGCAGCGATCGCACCGGCATCGAGCTGACGCTCTCCGGCGATGTAGCTGTGCCGGCGGATCAGTGCACGGGCGAGCGGGACGATGTCGCCGGGTCGCTCACGCAGCGGTCTGATCTGCAGGGGGAAGATGTTCAGACGGTAGAAGAGATCCTCGCGGAAGCGACCGGCCTGGACCTCCGCTTTCAGATCGCGGTTGGTCGCGGCGAGGAGCCGGAACCGCGTCGTCTGCGCGCGTGTCGAGCCGAGCGGCGTGAATTCGCGCTCCTGCAGCACCCGCAGCAGCTTGGCCTGCACCGAGAGCGGCATCTCGCCGACCTCGTCGAGGAACAGCGTTCCGCCATCAGCCTGCTCGAAGAATCCCTCGAACCGCTGCACGGCGCCGGTGAACGCGCCTTTCTCGTGTCCGAACAGCAGGTCTTCGACCATGCTCTCCGGCAGACATGCGCAGTTGAACGCGATGAAGGGGCCGGCGCGCCGCAGCGAGTTGTCGTGGATCACCCGCGCGAGCACTTCCTTGCCGGTGCCCGATGATCCGCCGATCAGAACCGTCACCTCGGTCTTGGCGACCCGGGAGGCGAGCGCGAGCAGTTGCTCGGTGAACGGATCACCGAACACCATCATCGTGGCTTTCGATCCGGACCCACGGGCTGCCGAGGCAGTGCCCTGCGGTGGGGTATACGGATCGTTGATCTCTTCTGCGATGGCGGACACTGAGCATGCACCGGTGGTGTGACCCGATGGGTTCAGCAAAGACCATGCCATCGAAAAAATCGTAGGCGATTGAAAGACTTGTGAAGGTGAGCGACGGATATTCACGTCACTGTCGGAATACCGAGGGCTCATACTTGCGCAGCCGCTCGATGAACGTGGTCCTCGGTAGCCGCAGAAGCTCGGCGGCATGGGTGATGTTCCCGGCGGTCACCCGCATCGCCTCGCGCACCCAAGCGGCCTCGTAGTCGGCGAGCACCTGCTTGAGGTCGATGGCGTCCATCCGCCCCCCCGATGAGATCGGTGTCCTCGGCGTCGGCACATCAGCGGACCAGTCGAGCGTTCCGTCGATCGACGCGCCATCGGTGGTGGACCCCGAGTCCCACAGGTCGAGCACCGCGCGCTGCTCTTCCGCGGTGGGCGCCGGTGCACCACGACGCCGGGGCAGCATCGCGATCGGGATGGCGGCAAGCGTCAGTTCCTTTCCCGGCCAAAGCACCGTCATACGCTCGACGAAGTTCAGCAGTTCGCGACAGTTGCCGGGCCAGTCGTATTGCATGAGCCAGCTGCTGAGGCACGGCGCCGCGCGGATCGGCGAGTCGCCTCGTCCGGCGCTCTGCTGCGCGAAATGATCGAACAGCAGCAGGATATCGCCCTCGCGTTCGCGCAACGGCGGCACATATATAGGGATGACATTGAGGCGATAATAGAGATCGGCGCGGAACTCGCCGTCGGCGACCGACTTGTCGAGGTCGCGGTGGGTTGCAGCGATGATCCGCACATCGACTTTGAACGGTCGCTCATCGCCGACGCGGTCGATCATGCGTTCTTGCAGCACCCGTAGCAGCTTCACCTGCATCTCGAGTCGCATGTCTCCGATCTCATCGAGGAACAACGACCCGGAGTTCGCCATCTCGAACCGACCGCGCCGATCGACGAGTGCGCCGGTGAACGCACCTTTGGTGTGCCCGAACAGTTCACTCTCGAGGAGGTCGTGCGGTATGGCGCCGCAGTTCACCGGCACGAACGCGTTGCGCGATCGCTCCGACAGCCGGTGGATCGAGCGCGCAACCAGTTCCTTACCCGTCCCGGATTCACCGAGCACCAGCACCGTGCTGTCGCTTGCCGCGACGCGGCGCAGGATGGCGCGCAGGGAGCGCATGACGGCGGATTCGCCGGCGAGCAGCTCCAACGGGTCGTGATCACCGACGGCAACGGATGCGGATCTGGCGACCACAGCGCTTTCTATCCCGCCCACGATCCGCGCGACATGCCCTACCCCTGCCGACCGACCTGCGAGGCCGAGCCCCGTAATCGATCCATTTCGGAACTAATTGTCCGAATAGTAACAAAGGTGCTGTGCGCTACTAGGGTACTTACTGCGGATCGGCTGGGTCCAGCCGTGACCGAACGACGGTCAGTCGGGAGGGCTTTGGGCTATAAAGCCATTATATTCAGAGGGTTACATCGCCCCCTGGCCCCTGACCCAGGATCAGGAATAGACGACGAACATCCGACGGTTCACCTCACCGGCCACCGCCGGGTTGATCACAGCCCAAGCGTCACGCACTTGGCTCAAGAGGTCCTGGCAGTCAGCGAGATCGTCGGTCGAGCCGGTGGCCCCCGCACGAACCAGTCGCCGGATCAAAAACTGATAAAAATCATTAAGATGCGCAGCCACCGGCCCGCCACCTTGGAGATCGAGCGTCTCGCGCAGCGCGGTCAGGATCGTCATGGCCCGCGACGAGGATGCGCTCGCTGCACGCTTCTCCTGCCGGAGCGCGTACTCCCGGGCGAGACGGATCGCGTCGATCGCGCCGTCGTACATCATGATCACGAGATCCCGCTTGCTCGACTGCTCACAGCGCGAGTGCAGATCCGTGGAACGGTAGGCTTTCAAGGCATAGGCTGACATGGTGGTGCTCCAGTTACGCAAGACGTATCGCGTACACCGGATATAGTCGGGCAGACCTCGCGATTCTTGAGCGCCTGCCCCCCTTCCCGTCGCCAGGACACGGCAACGAGGAAATGCGGCGGGGGTCTGCACCCCCGCCGCCGTCCCCGACCTCAGGTCAAGTCGTCCGCCTTCAGACAGCGGCGGCGACGCCGGCACCACTCGGTGCCACCGCCGACGCCTGTGGGGCGTCGACGTAACCTGAGATCACGGCCTTGGTACGCACGGGCGTGGTGCGTGCCGCGAGCTCCGCCCACGCCTCCCGTACCGAACTCAAAGTCGCCTTCGCCTCTTGGAACCAAGTGACGTCCCGACGCGTCTGCGCCCCGATGATTTTCGAGGTGACGCTGTTGTAGAGCCGAAGCAAGCTGCTTGCCACGGGCTCGCCCTGCTCGAAGTCGAGCGTTTCGCGGAGGCCCGCCAAGATCGTCAACGCACGCGAGCATTGGCGTCCGCAGTCACGGTACTCCTGCCTCGACATGAGGATCTCGGCCTGACCGATCGAGTCGATCAAGGCGTCGTACAACGCCAAGACCAGATCGACTCCCCTGCCCCCATGAGCCACCGACTGCATGTCGGCGTCCTGGTAAGCCTTCAAAACAGAACGTGGTGCCATTTCTGTTCTCCTAAGCCTTATTGTTTAAAACGCTATCCAGACCAGCGTGATCCCCCGGGCAATCCCCGGGGATCACCTAACCTGCGATCAACCGCGGAGCAGGGTCAGAACGTACTGCGGCGCCTGATTAGCTTGGGCGAGCATGGCGGTACCGGCCTGGGCCAGAACCATGCCACGCGCAAGGTTCGCCGACTCGGCGGCGTAGTCCGTGTCCTGCAGACCCGACAGCGCCTCGTTCAACCGCTGGCTGACGTTCTGCGCGTTGGAGAGCGCAAAACCCAGACGGTTGATGTTCGAACCCGCCGTGGCGCGGGCTGTCGACACTTTCGCGAGCGCGTGGTCGATAGAAACTATCGCCGCCGCAGCAGTAGTTTGGTCGGTGATCACGGTGCTGGTTAGAACGGTTGACCCACTAACAGCCACACCAATAGCGTCGGTACTAAGATCACTTTTGCTGAACGTCACCTGATCAGCGCCCGCTGCGCCGAGCTGGACGAGGACCCCGGTGGTGTTGCTTCCGATGTTCGTTCGGTTGAAATCTGTGCGGTCGGCAATCCGGTCGATCTCAGCAATGAGCGCCGTGTACTCCGTATTAGCAGCAGTACGGTCAGCAGACGCATAAGTTCCGTTGTTCATCTGCGATGCCAATTCACGCATGCGAACGAGGATGTTCTCCACCTCCGAAGCGGCACCATCGAACGTCTGGAACAACGAGATACCATCGTTGATGTTGCGCACGGCGACATCACCGCTCGCGATATCCGCCTTCATCTTAAGGGCGACCGACGCAGCGGCCGCGTCATCGGCTGCGGAGTTGACCCGCTTGCCAGAGGCAAGACGCGCCATCGCCGTCTCGAGATCATTGCGGTTCGTCGAAAGCACTCGCGATGCGTGGATCGACGAGATGTTCGTATTGACAACTACACCTGCGGCCATAACTCCTCCAAATCAGTCAATGTGTGGTGCTTCAATTCCCGATCGAAGCTGTTTAGAAAAATCTCTCACTAAATATCGTCGGAGACAAACAAGGTTTCTTTAACGTCAAAGAAAAATTTTACTTTGAGACCTTATATGCATGTTCTCGCATACACCGCGGACTAACACTGCCTCCCGGCTTCAAAAGCTTCCGGGTCGCCCCCGAGAATTATCCCGGAGGCGACCCGAAGCGAGATCAACCGCGGAGCAGGGTCAGGACGTACTGCGGCGCCTGGTTGGCCTGGGCGAGCATGGCGGTACCGGCCTGAGCCAGAACCATGCCGCGCGCGAGGTTCGCCGACTCGGCAGCGTAGTCCGTGTCCTGCAGACCCGACAGCGCCTCGTTCAGCCGCTGGCTGACGTTCTGCGCGTTGGAGAGCGCAAAACCCAGACGGTTGATGTTCGAACCCGCCGTGGCGCGCGCTGTCGACACTTTCGCAAGAGCAACGTCAATCGCCGTCAAAGAGGCGGCGGCGTTGGGGGTCGATGTGCCTACCGTAGCAGCGTCGAAACCGGACAATGCCACTGTTGCGCTAGTGCCAGCGATAACGATGGTTGAGGTACTGCTCAACGTAAATTGTCCAGATGCGCTGTCAAAAGATGCATGGACGGCAGTCGCGCCACCCCAAGTTGCGCCATTGATTGCCGTAACCAACTGTTCCGCACGCGCTGTCGCGCTACCGGCCACGGCAATAGCGCCCACGCTCACCCCATTAATCGTGAGGTTTCCAGCAGTGATTGCTGTGCCGAAACTCGTCATACTGCTTGCGGCCACAGACGCCGCAAACGAGTTACCAGTTTTGGTGATGGTGGTCGCACTTACACCCAGCGTCGTCGCTCTTAGATCGGCGTTGCTGAATGTCACCTTGTCAGCGCCCGCTGCGCCGAGCTGGATCTGGAACCCGCTGGTGCCGTTTGCAATGTCCGTTCGGTTGAACTCTGTGTTGTCAGCGATACGGGTTATCTCAGCAATAAGTGCCGTATACTCCGTGTTAGCCGCAGCAGCATCGGCACTCGCGTAGGTACCGTTCGACATCTGCGAGGCGAGCTCGCGCATACGGACGAGGATGTTCTCCACCTCCGAAGCAGCGCCATCCATCGTCTGGAACAAGGAGATACCATCGTTGATGTTGCGCACGGCGACATCACCGCTCGCGATATCCGCCTTCATCTTGAGGGCGACCGACGCAGCGGCCGCGTCGTCGGCTGCAGAGTTGACCCGCTTGCCAGAGGCAAGCCGCGCCATCGCCGTCTCGAGATCATTGCGGTTCGTCGAAAGCACTCGCGATGCGTGGATCGACGAGATGTTCGTATTGACAACTACACCTGCGGCCATAACTCCTCCAAATCAGTCAATCGTGTGGTGCTTCAATTCCTGGTCGAATCTATTTATAAAACTCTCTCACCAGGTATCGTCGGAGACAGATAAGGTTTCTTTAACAAAAGAAAGAATTTTCTGAGGTGATTGACCTTACCTACATGTTCTTGCACGCACCGCGCTAACGCTTCATAAAGAACATGGTCTGTGCGCGGGCGTCATCAAAAATGCGACCGTAAAATCATCCACCAGCTGAATGAACCAAATAAAGTGGGTACCCTGCTTGAGAGGGCCCACTAACTACCGGCTTCAAACGCTTCCGGATCGCCCCCGAGAATTATCCCGGAGGCGACCCGAAGCGAGATCAACCGCGGAGCAGGGTCAGGACGTACTGCGGCGCCTGGTTGGCCTGGGCGAGCATGGCGGTACCGGCCTGAGCCAGAACCATGCCGCGCGCGAGGTTCGCCGACTCGGCAGCGTAGTCCGTGTCCTGCAGACCCGACAGCGCCTCGTTCAGCCGCTGGCTGACGTTCTGCGCGTTGGAGAGCGCAAAACCCAGACGGTTGATGTTCGAACCCGCCGTGGCGCGCGCTGTCGACACCTTCGAGAGCGCGATGTCGATAGCGGTCAATGAAGCAGCGGCGTTGGCGGTTGAGGTGCCCGTTGTCGAACCGGTAATAAAACCGTTCGCTGCAACGGTACCGGCCACATTTATAGCCGCTGTGCTGCTCAACGTAAAAACCCCCGATGCCGCGTCGTAGGACGCATTGACAGCAGTCGCGGCACCCCAAGTTGCGCCATTGATTGCCGTAACCAACTGTTCCGCACGTGCCGCCCCCGATGTAGTCGCATCCGCTGTGAAAGCTACGCCATTGAGCGAGAAACTTGTGCCAGCTATCGCTGTCGCGAAGCCTGTCATCGACGATGCTGCGACAGTCGCCACAAACGTATTTCCAATCGAAATCCGGTTGGTGGTCAACCCCAGCGTCGCCGCTCTTAGATCTGCGTTGCTAAACGTAACCTTGTCAGCGCCCGCTGCGCCGAGCTGGATCTGGAACCCACTGGTGCCGTTTGCGATGTCCGTTCGGTTGAACTCAGTGTTGTCGGCGATGCGGGTGATTTCGGCGGTAAGTGCCGTGAACTCCGTGTTGGCAGCGGTCGCGTCGGCACTCGCGTAGGTGCCGTTCGACATCTGCGAGGCGAGCTCGCGCATACGGACGAGGATGTTCTCCACCTCCGAAGCAGCGCCATCCATCGTCTGGAACAAGGAGATGCCATCGTTGATGTTGCGCACGGCGACATCACCGCTCGCGATATCCGCCTTCATCTTGAGGGCGACCGACGCAGCGGCCGCGTCATCGGCTGCGGAGTTGACCCGCTTACCAGAGGCAAGCCGCGCCATCGCCGTCTCGAGATCATTGCGGTTCGTCGAAAGCACTCGCGATGCGTGGATCGACGAGATGTTCGTATTGACAACTACACCTGCGGCCATAACTCCTCCAAATCAGTCAATCGTGTGGTGCTTCAATTCCTGATCGAAGCTTTTTCGGAAGCTCTCTCAGCGAACAAGGTCGGTCGGACTCGAACTTTCTTTAGCGGATCGCTGGTCTATTTATCCGTAACAAGCGCTCATTCATCATGAGTCCGGATGACACAGCAGCTCAGCCGACCCGCTGAGCAATACCGGCGACCGTCCGCTCGAGAGCGGACCCCCGCGGCACCTCGACGACCGTTCGACCGGTTATGGGATCGGAGATGATCAGCTGCGGCCCACCCCCGTCGGGATTGACGCGATAGCTCACCTCGAGACCGCGTGTCTCCAGATAGCCGGCTAGTCGTTCGACCTCGGTGGTGGCGACCTCGGGTGAGTCGACTGGGTCTTCGCTCTGACGCGCCGGCGTGGATGGGACGGGCTGTGCGGTGCGCCCGCGTTGCGGGTTGAAGAAGTCTTGGTTGGACGCCACCCGCCCCTCAAGTCCGATTCGCTCAGTCATGTTTGATACTCCTGACGGACTGCCGTGACAGATCGATAGCCTGCCCCACGGCAGAGGTCGGTCCGCACAACGATTGTTTTGCTACTGGCTTATGAGCGCAAAAGGGCCAATACATACTGCGGCGCTTGGTTGGCCTGGGCGAGCATGGCGGTTCCCGCCTGCGCGAGCACCATGCCACGGGCCAGATTCGCGGACTCCGCAGCGTAATCAGTATCCTGCAAGCCCGACAGCGCCTCGTTCAGCCGCTGGCTTACGTTCTGCGCGTTGGAGAGCGCAAACCCCAGACGATTGATGTTCGAGCCTACCGTAGCTCGATTAGTTGATACCGTTGCAAGCGCAGTGTCGATGGCTGTAAGAGCCGTGCCCGCGAGCGTCGTCGTGGTGATTGTATTTGTGCTCACACCCAAGGTTGCAGCCTTTAGATCCACGTTGTTGAACGTCAACTTGTCAGCGCCCGCCGCGCCGAGTTGGATCTGGAACCCGCTTGTACCGTTTGCGATGTCCGTTCGGTTGAACTCAGTGTTGTCTGCGATTCGGGTGATTTCGGCGATGAGTGCCGTGAATTCCGTATTGGCGGCGGTGGCGTCGGCACTCGCGTAGGTGCCGTTCGACATCTGCGACGCGAGTTCACGCATGCGGACGAGGATGTTCTCCACCTCCGTTGCAGCGCCATCGAGCGTCTGGAACAAGGAGATGCCATCGTTGATGTTGCGCACAGCGACATCACCGCTCGCGATATCCGCCTTCATCTTGAGGGCGACCGAGGCAGCGGCCGCGTCATCGGCGGCAGAGTTGATCCGCTTGCCGGACGCCAGACGCGCCATCGACTGCTCCAACTCACCACGGTTCTTCGAAAGCACCCGCGATGCCTGGATCGAGGGAACATTTGTATTGATTACCACGCCTGAACTCATTACAGCTCTCCGGCGCAAAGGTCGCCCAAAGACACGGCTGACGCTAAGCGCTTGATCGGGTCGGCAGATACGGCGTGGTGCGGGAAGCTGCCTTTTCCTCCCAACCTAACTGGTCGACACAAGGGGTCTGACCTTTAGCGTCGATGGAAATCTTTTTTTCGGCCGCTGCGGTACTACGCTATTAATAAGCCACCGTGGCTGGCCAAGTCACTAAACAGGAACTAAAGATCACTGTCGGAATTATGAAAATTCCATGTATTTCAGTTGCTTGGCTATTTCTGAGCCCGGCTCATGATTGCCCCTGTCCCACTGACAAACGGCATGGTGAGAGCAGAGTCGTCTCTCAGCCCTCGCTCTTTAGCGACGCGATGGCGCAGCAGGATATGCTGAATCGGACTATCCCCACGGACGCAAGACAGCAGGCGATAGATTCCGAGGTCGTACGTTCCGTTACTGAGCCGCTTTTAGCCTCGGTTAATCTTTATTATTTAGGTTCAGCGACTTCTCAAGCTGCGCGGATGTGCTCTTGAAGGCTGCTAAAGCACTGTTGAGTGCGGTGAACTGATTCTCATAGTTCGCGGTGATGCGTTCGACGTACCGATCAAGGGCGGTCTGTTTCTTCTCCACCCGCGCCAGCATGTCTTCGTAACCTTTCGTCATCGCCGGTAGCGTGCCCCTCGCGGTTGACGCCATCTGGTAGGACATCACCGCGATGTCGCCAGCGACACCACTTTTCAGACCAGAAGTGACATAGGGGGTCGGGGCACCATTGCTCAAAAGCTTGATGACGTCCTCTGGCATCTCTTCGAAGGCAGCGGTGAACCGGGACTCATCGTCGAATGTCAGCGTTCCGTTGCGATCGAAGGTGATACCGAGGGTGCTCAAGCGGGTGACCGCGCTCGGCTGTGCGTTGTACTCGGCCATGACAGCCGCACGCAGTCTCGAGGAGATGCTCCTGGCGGCCGAATCGTTCTGTAAGCTACCGGCTACCGGATCGTCCTTGATCTTCGGACCGGTCGCTTTCCGAAGAAAATCCGACACCGCGTTGTAGGTCGCAACGAACGTCCGTACATTCTCAAGGACCGCCGTCGGATCCGGCTTCGTGGACACCGTCACGGCATTCTGCGTGACCGACCGAAGATCTAGGGACAACCCTTCGATCGCGTCGGTCACGGTGTTCGAGGGTCGTTCGATCGTCAGCCCATTCACCTTGAAGCGCGCGTTAGCCGCTGGCGTGAGTTCGGTGAATCCGAGCTGCGCCGGTTTATCCGAAGCAAGAGTGATCGCGTTGTCAAGCCCTGATTTGCCCTGAACGACGATCGTCAGCGGCGCTCCTGCAGCACCGGTGTTCAACAGCGATGCCTGTACTCCGGACCCTGCTGCGTTGACGCTGATCCAATCGTTGATCGCCGTGACGATCTGCGCCGGGGACTTTCCGATGCCGACGACGATGTCCTCCGAACCCGCAGCGACGGTGACACCGGGGATGCCGAGTGTCAGTCGCATTTCTGCTGACGTCGTAAAGCCAGAGGCCATCGCCGTGCTTTTCAGCCGTCTCGGTGCAGCCAGAGTCTCTACTTCCAAAGAGTAGTCGCCGGTCTTTGCGATCGTCGTCGTGAGCTGTGAAGCTCTGACGACCGTAGAGTCGGAGCTGATCACCTGGGACGCCCGGAGTTTCGAACTGCTCGCGATCGCAGTGGCAGCCTGCTGAAGCGATGAAAGTCCGTTCTTGAGCAGCGCGATGTTCGAGATGGCCACATCGGCCTTGGTCTTTTCGAGATCGATAAGCTTCTGCCGCGGCCCTTTAGTGGCTGCGACGAGATTAGTTGTCAGTTCTTTCGTATCGATGTCTGCAGCACCCATCGATTTGATGATGTTAGTGGTCGTCATCGTGCGTCACCGCCACTCAACGCAAGTTATCGAGCAGCGACAGCTGCGACAACCGGCCAAGCATGCTTTGCGTCGCTTCCATCAACAGCTGTTGCTTCTGGAGCGAGGCGAGCGCCGCCGCGAAGTCGAGGTCCTTGAGTTCGGAAAGCGCCTGCTGCGCCCGGATGGAGGTCTCCTGTGCCTGGCGCTCGCTGATCTCCAACCGTTGCTGTATGCCACCGGTCCGGGCGATCGCGAGCCCGATGTTGTTGGCGATAGCGTTGACGTCTGCGAGGCCCTCTGATCGCTTCCCCATGTCCCCTGAACGATAGGCTTGCTCGAGCTCGGTGAGCGCCGCGAACAGGTCGATGGATTCGCCGTTCCGCGGGATGCCCTTCCAGACGTTCGGTCCCGGGACGCTGACATCCTCATAGCTGACATCGC
>Ga0315906_10002202_pt1 | contig 27760 bp, 36 predicted proteins | sample LakEriMetagenome_4_FD_203526 | JGI IMG/M metagenome (GOLD analysis project Ga0315906, IMG submission 203526) | Freshwater fungal communities from buoy surface, Lake Erie, Ohio, United States - Buoy 2 MA122 | ecosystem: Environmental > Aquatic > Freshwater > Lake > Lake biofilm | place: USA...
CGGCTTGATAAGCAGCTTTTGTTAGAGTAGTATTAGGGCTAACCTTATTCACTACCCTTGCCACCAAGTCCACGCCATTCTTCAAAATAACGCTACCGCCTTTTAAGGTTGTCTCGCTACTTCCAATTGTGTTATTCCACCTTGTAGTTCCGACCGCCGCTGTGCCTGTGGGGCTTACATCTAAAGTAAGCTGACCTGCTTTGAGTTCATACTCGCCTAAGTCAACATTGCCAGTCGCACCTGTGTATGGGACTTTATCATCAAGCGCGTTCTGTAAGTCGGTCTGATCGGATAGCGTGCCTGTGATTTGACCCCAAATAGCACTACCATTGCCTGCGCCATAGTCCACGCTTATGTAAGTAGCATCAACAGTGGTGCTTATATATATAGGCGCATCATCGTAGTTAACCTTGATAATAGGCGCATCGGTTGTATAGTTGACCTTAATTACTACCATTTCTTTAGCTTGTTACTTGGTCTAAAACTTGAACAAAACCTTGCATCCATGTATAAGTACCACTTGGGGTGGTTACTTGCAGCTCATAGTTGAACTCGCCAACTGTGTATGTGGCAGTTGTTACACTTGTTAATGTAACAGTCCTTTCATTTGTAGCGCCCTGAACAAAATCAGCATTTAGCCAAGTAAAGATTGTACTACCAGCACTATTTTTAGCCATCAACTTAAAAGTATATGTACTTACATCTTTAGCCGTAGACTCACACTCATCTTCCCAAAATGATAGAGGAAAAGAATATGTATCTCCTTTTTTAATTGGCCTTAAATTGAACTCAGGTATCATTTCTTATCTTTTTTATAGTGCTATATAAACCGCTTTTATACTAACGCCATTATATTCTGTTCCTATTGTTATGCTATATACTCCACCACCCTCATTTGTAACAGTATAATTATAATACCATTTACCATTAAAACCAATAGCTACAAGTTTATGAGTAGCAGTGCTTCTCGCCGTTATTTTACCTGTGGTAACAGTATAAGTATCAACAACTGTTAGCTCAGTCATAGGGCCAGAGCCTTGAAGAGAATAATTATATTGAGCTAAAGAATTTGCATTTGATGTAAGAGTTAGCTCTGTTATAAGAGCATTAAATTGATAAACCCGGTAATTATTGCTCGTGTCTATCATGTCTAAATAGCAAAGAAACTCAGTATCGCTACCTGCAAGATAATCATCAAAAAATGTGATAGGTTGCATATAAGACTCAGTCATTTTCACGAGTCCGCTGCCTGCAACAGTAAAAGATTGACGGCCTTTAATATATTCTCTATAAATATTATTTGTCTTAGGCGCTAATTCTATCACATCTCTTGATATTGTTATAGAAGCATCTTTAGCGCAAGCAAAAGGATACACATCACCACTTGTATTGGTGACAGCTATAACTAATCCTTCCGCTTTTACTGGTTCTGCCATTTATGTATTGTATATAAATTCTTCACTAAAAGTATCATAAGTTATAGTACCAGGTGCTGTGTAGTCAATAGTAAAAGCTCCACTTGTATACTGTATCTGCGTTATATTATTGCTCACATCCACCTGAAATGTATCACCTGGGTTTATCGTTATATTACCTGCTGGTGATAAGTTAAAACTAAAAGCTTGTGGGTTAGTAGTTACAGGATATGTTTGAGTCTTTATAGCCGAACCATTCTGTAATACTCTAAAAGTTGTAGTAACTGGGGTAGAAGTAGTAGTATTTATATTTCCTGCTAAAGATACAACTATTGGGACATTTAATGAAATTGAGCCTGTGTAAGTTATCAAATTCCCACCTGTCAATGTGAAATCAGCTAAACTTACTGATGTCCAAGGTACATATTGTGGAGAATTATATGTACCGGTTGTTACATCTAAATCCAATGTTTTTGATACAAGACCAGCTGCATCTTTATCATCATCCCAAATCTCTAAAAGGGTAGCTGACCAAATACCAGCCGCAAAGTCAATCTCCTTCATGTTCAAGATAGCGTAAACCTTGTTAGGGTCATCATCCTCAAAAATAACTGTGTTAATTAGGCCTATTCGGTCACCAGAGTTAAAAGTAAGGCCATAGAAGGTAGCATCTATTTTATTCCTATTGTATCTATTGTTCTCCCAATAAGAGGTCAAATTCTGCCTCCTAAAGCTAAATGTTTCAGCCGGGTATCTATACCTATACCAATCCGCATCTGTGATAGTAGTACCATCACTTTGATAGATTGTTCCTTTATAATTATAGCTGAATCCATCCTGTAAATAAATATCATTTTGTGAATTTACATTTACATCAGCACTTTTTGTATACAAAGCATTTATACCATTAATGTTTGTAGCTGTATCACCATTAAAAGTCTCTATTATGTTAAATTGTAAACCTTTGAATTGGACCTGCCCATTACCTGCAAGATGTGCTTGATAGTCTGAATAAAGCCAAACCTCTATTGTTCCACTGTCAGGCATTGGCTGAGATGTGATATTTACTGAATTCCAAACTTGAATATCAACACCAGAAGTACCATTTGCATCTACATAAATATTAGTAGAAGTAGTACTCCATTCTCCATTTTCGTTTAAATAATAATTTGTAGATGCTCCAGTTAGTTTTATAAAAGCAAGTAATAAACTAAATGAAGATGTTACGTTTGTTACATATTTGAAATTTATACCAAACTCTAATTTATCTCCAGCAAATACTTTAACTGATTCACTATATAAAATATTGTAAGATGCAGATAAAGTAGGCATAAGTGCATAGTTATCAGTAAGCCTTCCTCCTACACCGGTATAAACTTCTTTTCTTACAAGTGATGTTGTTGAGGTCCAATTACTAATACCATATTCTTTATATGTACTACCACTACCTGTTAAAGTACCCCTGGCGAAAGTACCATTTGGTAGAATCTCACTTATTTGCTCAAAATTAAAAGTATTTTTATCAATCTTAGTTCTACGCTTTATAAATCGCATCATATCAGGAGATATTGGCTTAACCTCCTCATTAACACCAACACTTATATCAAAACGTTTTTGTAAAGCTGTCCTTGTCCCAAGATTAGATGAAAACCCCCTTAAATTATCTGTTTTTGGCACATATAGTTCTTCTATCCTCAGAATATGCCACATATCATTATACATAAATAAAGTCTGGTTAAAGGCTCTATTTATATTCTCAGTAACTGTATAAGAATCCTGGTATTCTGTAGATTGAATCTGAAATGTTTTCGGGTCTATTTTGCACTGATCAATGCCGGTATAAGTTAAACTATCAGTCATTGAGTCGTGAAACAAATTACTTATAACTGCATATTTTGTCCAACCTTGGGCAGCAGTGCTTGTAGCATATTGCAAAAAGTCGAGAGGGGTAGTCTTAGCTGTTATCTCAGCACCTGCATTTGAGATAGGAAAGTTTTTCATATAACCAAGACCCTCTGTGGCTCTTAGCATTATAATATGGCTTGAGTCTTGCCAAATCTCTTGGAAATCATCTTGAAGCAAATATCCTCTCCAATAACCAACGCTCACATTATTGTACGCAAAAGTTACATAAATGTCTGTATCATTATCAGCTAAAAAATCATCGATAGTAACTCCACTTGAACTTGCTACTATCTCCATATCTGCCATTTGTGGCCTTATAGGTTTGAACAAGTCCTCATCAGTGTTAAACTCCTTTAAAACAAATGGTCTTGCTCCTCCAATGAGATTATTTACACTACCACTATATCCATCATACCAAAATTGAATACGACAATCATAGCCATCTAAACTCTTAAAATCTACCCTATATTTCTCTCCGTATGCCATTAACCAACCCTATTTATTGTCGTATTTGTTCTATTCAATGCACCAACAAGGTCTTGCCCCCTCAAAACAACGTTAACTTGCCCACTAAGACCAAAAGCTCCTGCACCTACACCACCAAAAGAAGGTCCAGCTATCCTTTGATTTGTCAAACCACCGAAAACATCACCGAAAGTCTGTGTTAATACACCACCTATTCCTGTTATACCTGCTCCTGGTAGAAATATACTACTAAGTAAATTAATAATACCAGATGCTAATAATTTTGATACCAATTGTTTTATCGTACTCAAAACTGTCTCTTGAAAACTTTTAAATGTAATTTTACCGGTCTCAGCAAACTCAAGAAACAAATTAGTCAAAGGTTCTGTAAAATTGCTTTTTATTGCATCAACAACTTTTAAAGATAATGTTTCATTAACTAATTTATCAGCAATAACTTGAAAATTTTGAAGTGAATCAACTGCAAATGGGTCTTTCATATTAAGTGAATCCCTTTGTTGCAATGCAGATACTATTCCTTCTACTCCTTTTTTATATTTTTCTTGCTCTATTGTTGCCTTCTTAGTATTTTCAGTTGCTTGCTTTTGTAGAATAGCTGCCTTTACTTCAGCAGCATTATTGAATGATTCCATTCTTGACTTCCTCAAGTCTTCAACTGCATTAATAATGCCTTCCCAGCCTTTTCTATATTTTTCTTGTGCTTCAGTTAGTTTCTTTAATCTATCTTCTTCTTTTTTCTCAGCGTTAGTTTGGTTGCTTAACGTTTTACCGTAATCATCACTAATTTTATTTAATTCTGCAATTTTTAAGATATTACCATCTAATTGTTTTATATAAGTATTTTTTACATTAGTTAATTCCTTAACTTTTGCCTGTAATTTATCATATTCCTCTTGTGCTAAAGCTACTTTAGATGATTCAATTTTAATATAACTACCAGAAGCTAAAGCTGCATTATTTACTTCATTAGATGCTTTTCTTGATTTATCTTTAGCTATTGCTAATTTATTATTTGCAATAGCAGCATCATTAACTGCCTTTACTAAACTTTTTTCGTTTTCTTCTAAAACAGCTGTTATTCCAGCTTCTTGAATTTTTAAATTCAATAAAGTTATTCTTGCTTCTGCTAAACTATTTATAATTTTTAATCCTTGAGCAGACAAAGCATTTTCATCTTTTATTGCCCCGTTAACTTCAGGTATTACTTTTTTGAATTCATTATATGATTCTAATCTTTTTTGCTGTGGTTGTTGAGAATCTAAAATTACTTTTGTTAATACGCGTATTTTTTCAGCTTCTACAACATAATTAGCACTTGATTCAGCTATGGCATCATTATATTGTTTTTGAGTCAATATTAATGAACCTTGTTTGCTAAATAAAGCATCAACAGCTGCACCTAATGACCCATACTTTTGTACAAGAAAAGTAACTCCTGCTGTTACAGCACTGAATGCAAGAAATAAACCACCAGGCCCTATTAATGCACCTTTTAATTGTGACAATACAGAGGCACCTGTTTTAGCCTCTTCACTCATTTGAGAAAAACCTTGTATAATACCTGGAAGGTTATTCTGTATACCTATAAAACCAAATGGTAAATCTTGTATTGTTAGAGATAATGCAGTTAATGAATTTCTCGATGCTTTAGCAAACTGATCAACGCTTTTAGTAATATTTTTTGTTCCGTATTGAAAACCTGATGATGTTTTTTCTACTACAGTATTAATGCCTTCAAATGATTTTTTTACTTCATATGAAAATTTGGAAATCTTTTGCGATGCAGAAGACACATCAGCATCTATTACTATATTTAAACTCATTTTGACAACCTTTTAAAGATTTCTCTCATTTCATCATCAGTCATAGAAGATTTATTCTCATCACCAGGTAATTCCCATAATGCTTCCGGTGTTTTTGGTGCGGTCTTTGGGTCTCCCATTAACCGCACCATTGTAAACATTATAAGTCTTGTTTGTTTATAATCATCAACTCTTTTATCCTCAAAACCTTTAGCCATTAAACTAAAGTCCCTTGGACTCATAGCATAATAATCATTAGGTATTAACCCGATTTGTCCAAAGGCAAAAGCTTCTATTTCCTCCCACGACTGCTCTTTTTTTTTGGCTCTTCCTCAACCTTTGTTTGTTTTATGAATTCATTATCAGACCATAATTTTATAGCTGATGTGATTTCATTAAGAGTTGACTTATTTGTCATCGAAGATTCTATATGGTCTACAAAATCCTCAAATGATAATTTCAATTCTACATCTTTTACTAAACAATTGTTGTAGTATCCACTATACAAAATATGAGCAATGCCTATTTCGTTTAGTTCGTTTTTTACAAAACTTTTTCCTTCTACAAACTTGCCATCACTTAGATATCTAAATGATGCCATTCCAAATTTTAGTCCAATAGTTTGTTCTTTAATAGTAATAGTACAGTAGTTCATAATTAAACAGTTATGTCAAGAGTGCCAGATGAAGAGATTGTTCCGGAAAAGCTAATAAATTCAGTAGTAGCTTGATTAAGAGTTAAATCAGTAATGTAACCACTAAATTGATGATAATATGCACCACCAGTTGTTGCACCACCTGTTGTAGGATTTTGTACCCTTACTCCTATCAATGTCTTACCAACAATAGCTGCAAGCAAATCCTCATAAGATACTTGAGACCCACTTGGTGTTGCTTCGCAAATTGCATCGAAATCGATTGTCATTTGTGCTTCAGAAACACTTGTGAGTGCGCCACAATTTGTTTGTTCTACTGTTGCATCGACTGTTGTGTTTACTGATGATGTACGCAAACAAACTAAATTTTTAAAGTTTGAACTATTTGTTACATCAATTTCAACATTTTGTAATGATCCTTGAATCTGTCCCATTTTTATCTATTTTTGAATTATTGTGTTATTTATTGTTAATATTTTTCTTGCTATATAGTTTTGCCCATCGTTTACTGCTAAGTATCTTGAACTTGACCTTGATTTTGCAAATATTTGAAAATCATTATCCCCAATATCTTGTATACCAGTAGCAGGTATTAACAAAGTTAGTATTTGGTTCGCAATATTGTCAACAATGCTATTGTCTCTTGTCATGTATTGTTCACTAAAAATGTCAATAACTACCTCTGCGCCGCTAATAAATAGATGATTATTGTTATCAGCGTTCTCAGTAATATCACCAATTATAACATACATCTGAGGTACAGTCTCGAATGTATCATCACCATATACAGGAACATTTACCCCATTATAAGATATATTGCCGTTTAATAAAGACAAATATTCTGTTCTTATATTATTACTAAAGTCTTTCATTCTTGTTCAATACTTGTTTAATATTACTTTGTAAAGATACAAGTCCACTCATCACACTTGGGTACATATATGGAGCCGGTCTCATCCAACCTTCACCGTTAATATAATATTGTCTGGCTAAATTTTGCCATTCCGCTTCCTTCCCTGGATAATTAGGAAAATATTTACCAGTTCCAAATTCTATATATGCAGCCATTGGGTCATTGCCATATCCAGCTACAATTTCATAAACAAATGGCCTGTTTTTAATTGACCTAATTGAATTCCTTATTTCAGAATTATTTGATGAGAATATTCTTTTGGCAACTGTAGCCATTAACTCAGTGCCAGCCTGCATTTCAAAATCAATTTCATCTAATCTTTTATCACTTGCTGCTTTTAATTCAGCAATTGTTTTATTAAGACCTTTTATATTTATTGATAATGAACCAGCCATCAAATAACTATTTTCTTATATTGATGATAGTTAAGGCCATCCCAGTTAGGGTATTCTTTAAGCATACCTTCTTTAGCAGCACCTTGGAATTGCTTACCTCTGTTCTGATAACTCCAGGCAACCAAAGTAAGAATATCACTAACTAAATCCTCTGGTACTACTGCATAACCAGATTGATATTTTACCCTATAATTACCTTGTGAATAAAGCCAAATTTTACCACCTATAATCTCATAATCAACATTTTTAGTTAATGTATCATATGTATTAATGCCGGTCTTAATTTTTAGCTCATCTATACATAATAGAGGACCATAAGGTACATCAACCATCCATGTATTTGGAACTAAACCTGTACATTCAAAATCAACTCTGTATTGCCTATTAACAAGGCTCATACCTGTCAATTTCTCAATGTGCAATCTTGCTGAATTTATTAAATCTTTTATAAGAACATCATCTGATGTATAATTAGTTATTCTCAGCCAATTCTTTGCATCTGTTAAGCTTACAGGCTCAACCACACCATTAGATACTATCGTTATGCCATTAAAATATATTGCCATCTTTATCTGTATTCATAAACCTTTTCTCTGATCCACGGTTCAAGTTCATTAAGTCTTTTTCTTGGGTCATGCTCTTTTGCTCTCTCTTTTGCTTTTCTTGAATGTTCTCTATATTTTTTTTCATCATCCAAGTCGCTAATCGCTTTAACCCAGCTTTTAATATCATCTCGCTTTTTAACATATATCCCAGCTTTACCACAGTTCTCAACAAGTCCAGGTGTATCTGTGCTTATCACAGGGATACCACTACTCATGGCCTCTGTCGCAGTCATACCCCAACTCTCATACTCACTCGGCATTAATAATATCCTCGTTTGCTTATAGTATTCCTTTATATTCACACTCTTCTCTACCATTTTCACATTAGGCAACTTAGGTACTATTTGCTCATCGTATGAACCCATAACTCCTAAGAACTTCTTATTTGGCATAGCTCTCGCTATTTGCTCAAATATCTCACCACCCTTGTTTTTATTCAAATTAATTAAAGTAATATACTCACTTTTACTTGGGTCGTTCTGCAAATCAAAAAAGCGATAGTCTACGGGTGGAGGCAGTATAAAATTACTAAAATTATAGTTCAAAAGGTCTTTTAACCAAAAAGAATTATATATGATATATTGAGGCTTCTCAGCTCCTATTATTTCCGGGTAAGGATGACTATTATGGATAAGGTGAAAAACAGGCTTTTTATAAACATTAGCCTTATATATTGTCCATTTTGTGTAGTCCAAATGAGTAAAAACAGCATCACACCACCGCATCAAGCCATCTATAACATTGTCGTTAGGAGGGAATACGTCTATCCCATCAAAGTTATAGTTATTTTTTATTCTGTAATAGTTAGCTTGATGCAATAATACCCTAACATTATGGCCCTTGTTAATTAAATCCTTAGCAATGCCATGTATCATGGTCTCCGCGCCGCAGAGATGTTTTGGAGGATATAGATGGACAGATAGTAGAAAGTTCATAGTATTTTATTAGCCGAAGCGTTAAAAATATCAGTATAGTCAGCAAAGTGGCCCCATAATTGGCTTGGGTGTGGCTTTTGCCACGCTATCATGGGACTCATTATGAAAGTCTTGCCATTGGGATGAATCCACGTTTTGAGCCAGTCATCGAACATCACACTCGTGTCCTCGTACCTTTCAGCTATTGCTTTGGGGTTACGATACATCACCGCGTGAGTAGTCCAAGCCCCAAAGGTCTTAAACAAGTTCTCACTATATCTCTCAATTGGTGCTACAAGATTTGCCCCTAAATAGCATAAATCCCAATCATCTGGTAATTGAGCAAAAGCTTTAGAAAAGTGGCTAAAGTCCTTTATCACCACATCATCCTCAAAGAGCAAAAGAGTGCCATCGGTCTCACTCAATATCTTTTTCATTGATTTGTTAAAGCTATGCTTAGGGTTGTCATCATGCTCTGCATAGACAACACTTGGCACCATACCGGTTTTCTTAATTTGCTCTAAGGCATCATTTAGCCTTAAGACCTGACCAGGCACAGTTAAAACCTTACAAACCATAGTAAAAACCAAAATAGGGAGCGACTACTTAGCCGCCCCCACATTTATGAACCTATCAACAATCAACCATATTAGATAGCACCATAAACAGCTGCGGTAGGTTGGAATTGGAGCAATTCACAACGAGCCTCGCAACGGAATGTGATGAGGTTTTTGATGAAGTCGTCCTGGTCGAATTCTGTAGACCTTACAGCCAGACCGCTTTGCTGTGCAATGGCAAACTTAGAGCTATCCATTACATAGATTTTAGAAGCAGTAACAAGAGCGTGAGGAATAACAGGTACACCAACGATACGAACATTACCAAGGTTATCGATAACCATACCGCCAGGTACTGAGTAGTCAGCAGGCTTTGTTTTCAACAAGCCGGCCCAACCTGCGTGTGTGGTCAAAGCAATATTTGGAGTCCATCCCAAAGCACCAAGTTGTGCTACGTAATCGATGAACTTCTCAGCGGTGTTAGCACCAGAAGAGGAGCCTGCGGTAGCAGAAGCTGCGATAGCGTTGAGGTAGTAAGTATCTTCAGCTTTTTGGAAATCTTCGATAAGAGACTGCTGGAGATAAGCTTGCAAGAAAGGCAGGTCATCAATCATCTGACGGCTTACTTTAGCGTAGCCAGCGATGAAAGACAAAGCTGTGTTCACTACAGTTACATCGTAGTCAACTTGAGGCTTAGCAGAACCTTCGGTTTGCTTACCTAAAGAACCTTCACCAACGGGGCTATTACCACGAGGGAAAGACACAGAGCCAGTAGAAACAGGGATGATGTTGAACACGCTTCTCAAGTGTGGATTAACAAAGCTGCGGAGAGCTGGGTTATCAACATAAGATGTGTAAACAGATCCGGTGAGGTTGTTAGAGATGGTCATGGTACCTACGGCCTTCATCTCCATTTCATAAGCGAACCCTTTACCATTGCCACGAGCGGCAGACTTGATGTCATTCCAACCTTTCTCGATAGCTGAGCCAATCTCGCTCTTAATAGCGAAAATGTGGTCTGCATAAGAGGTAGCAACTTTTTTCTCTTCTTTAGCTTGGAGCTTACCAAAAGCGGCTTTGGCTTCCTTTACTTCTGCAACTGCTTCAGCTGCGGTCTTGTTAGCCTTAACCATCTCCTCGTTAATTTGCTCAACGCGAGACTCAAATGCTTTAGCGGCTTTCTCGGTAGCGGCTACAACCTCGGCCTTTTGCTCGGCCAATTTAGATGCCAGAGCATCTTCAAATTGTTTCAAATTTTCCATTTTACTTAAATTTTATTAATGATTGAAATTAGTGAGGACACATTCACCTCTTCTCCTTTTTGCTGCTTGGGCTCCTCATGGGTGGCCTTCGTGCTACTCATTTGCTCTACGGCTTGTGCCAATTGCCTTACTTTAATTAGGCAAAGTTCTATTGTCTCATCAGTTACATCACTGTTTCTGATAAACTTCTCAAAATTACGTATTTGCTCTTTAATCTCATCAATATTTTTTATTGACTTAATCCCAAGCATTGGGGTATGCTCATTTGCCCCCCAAGCGGTCAAGCTTGACCCCTCAAAAAGCATCACCTCATGTATCTCATTTGCACTATCGTTCTTTTGCTCACGCAAAGTCCTAAAGCCTATGGAATGCTCACTAATGAGCCCACTTTCGACCATCTTCACAAAGTCTTGGCCCAATTGATGCTTGCCCACTTGAGAGCGGTAGAAAAGTCCATACCCATCCTCCTTTAGCTCCATGATTTTACCCAATGGCTTAGATGGGTCATGGTTGAGTAAGTGCTTGATCCGACCCTTAGCATCTGGCCCCCAATCTTGGATAGACCTCTTAAAAGCACCTGGCATCATGATGTCCCCATCAGAGTCCACCATACCAAATGCGCTAAAATACCCACTTACTATGCCTTGTTTAGAGTCAACATCTTTGACCTCAAGGTTTTGATTTTTGTAAACGTATATCATGTTTTTTCTATTGTCTATTTGTTCAAGTTTCCTAATTGCCCACTCTATCCCAGCATCACCGCCCCAAGCATCCCACATGATGCCGCCACAGCCCTCATCATAAGGTACATCCTTATTTTGTTGGTGCCTCTTAAATGATGCCATCCTCGCTATCGTGTCCCTACTTATCCTTTCTCTATTCGCCAGTTGCCGTGCTCGAGTCCAACCAACAGGTGTGCCACAATCGCTACCATTCTCCTCTTTATACTTTAAAGCTCTCTTTGCATTGTTTGTCGCTGCCTCTGGGTAGTCATTGTAGGTCTCCTCCTTCAAATACATATCTAAACTCTTCTCCTCGACCAATACCCCACGAGCTTCTGTGTTCTCTCTTATCAATCTTATCTCATCCTCGTTATTGTCATAATGTGTGCCAATGCCAAGCCTCTTAATCGTTTCCCACTTCATTTTCCCATTGGTAAAATAGACTCTTGAGTGTGGGATGCCTATTTTATCCGCTATCTCATAAACCGCCTTATCATCCTCCTCTTGCCTCCTTGTTACTATGTAGACAGTCTTGCCTTCCTCTTTTAAAGCCATGGCTTTCATTTGATACCTCTCTTGGGTCAATGTATCATCAAAATCAAAACTAACCTTATTCATATCCACTGCCTTCATGTACTCTTCATCATGATTATCTTCATCCTCTTGTGCCAAATATGCCACATAAGCTATCTCTGCGCTTGAGCGTGATGTGAATACACACTTACCATCTCCTATCCTATATTTTCCGTTGCTGCACCTGTATATGGGCATATTTACTGTTTTAAAATTAATCGTCCATTTGCATCGCGCCTCGGCATGAAACCAACCGTGCATCTGCAATTTATAGTAAATCCGGCAGGAGTGGTAGCATCACCAGGAAATTGAGCAGCTATTATCCTACCATCAATATCTTGTGATAAGAATGGCTCATCGTACCCAACTTGCTGCCCATCCATGTGGTAATGATCAAAAGAATTCTTTGGTATTCTCCTCGTTCTACTATCTCTACTTGCTATCCATATCTTATCTACCTCGAAATTATGGCTTTTGGCTCCGACCATAGTAGCATAATTAGTTGCCCTCATCACCTCTGTCCTTGCTATCCTATTAGCTCTGAACTTAGCATAGCCATTTTCCTTGATTATCATTTTCGCTATCTCCTCATTGCTCATCCGCTCATCTATAGCAGCAGCCACAAGTTTTCTCAATTTATCCTTAGTGGTTTGAGTCATCTCGGCAACAAGAGTGAATCCATACTCAGACAAATATTTTATTATCTGTGTAATCCAATCATCGTTTAACCCAAATGGATTAGCAGCCTTTTGACTCATGTTTCTTACAGACCTATAAACAGCATTACCGAACAACACTGCAGACTCACGATACAATTTACCCATAATCGTCATTATCTCATCGTTCCATGCGTAACTGCCCATCATGCTCAAAGCCGCTTGTGGGCCCATCTTCAGCACATCATCAGAGAACTGTTTTAGGTCTTTTAATATCGCATCCTTAAACAAAGAACTATACTTATCATCAAGTTGCTTACGCAACCTCTCAACTTTAACCCAATACTCCTTGCGCTCTTCTGCGTTCATCTCTTAATTTCTCTTTATAAGCCATTCGCAAAGAATCCATCATCCTTCGCTCCACTGCGCAAGTACGCTCGCTCTTCAGCTTGGGATATTTCTGAATCACTATCTGCATTATCTCCTCGTCTGTAGTTTGCGATGTTATCATTTGTACTTCCATCATTGCCTACGCTTAAATCCATTACAGCTTGCTCAATTGGTATCAAACCTTGATTGATATACGTATACTCATAAGCACCTCCCATCTCCTCATAATTCATAGCTACTCTCTTCTCATCCCATGTCAACCAATTCGCATCGCGCAAAGCACGAACCATTCTCTCCATATCTTGTTGCATTTCCGGTAAAGCGGTAATATCAAAATCAATGAACACATCCTCACCAAAAGCCGGAACGAGGAACTTATTTAGCTCATCTCTCAAATTGCAACATTTTGGAATAATTGTGTTAGTAATCAAGTCCCTCATTGCGTTCTGGTAATTATTGTAAGAACTTGTATCAACATCAAACAATACAGCAGGCAAACCAAATACTCTACACCATTGATGCATAGACATTCTCATTGTGTTAACCAGCTCCATATCAACAGAACTAAGACCAAAATTAAGATAGTCCCAAGGTGTTTGTAGAACAGCTACCTTACCTTTATTGTCTACCGTATTAATGTCCTCATTAACAGCCCTCTTGATAATATTAGCCTGCTCAATAGTAAAACTCGGTACAACGTTCCCCAAAGGTTTAGGAGTTATTGCTCCTTTTGCACCACCATTGCCAGTCATCATCGCACTCGCATCAGCAGCATTGTTGCTCATACGTAGTGTCTTGTATGCAGCCTTCAATGGTGACAAACCTCTCAAATGCGTTCTTGTTACATCATTGAACTCAGGATTCCATGTCTTGAATTGCATCACCTGCTGCTTTGGCAAATCAATGCCCATACCAACCATCAACTTATAACCGAGTATTCCATATAAATCATTTGGGTCAGGGTAGATGTCCAAGAACTGTGTAGGCAATACGTTAAGTTCGACAAACCTGCTCCCTGGTAAACCTCCATTGTTAGCATATATATTTCCTTCTCCGCTTAAAAAATGATATCCAAATAAATTTTCAAAAAACTGGTCCTGAGCCTGGTAACTATTAGGCTGCTCAAGCAATCTCGCAAGAGGGCTGCCCATTACAATATTCTCAGAATACGCGTTCTTCCTCTCTATCAAAGCACGCTCGTATGCACCTTGATTAGAAATACCTTTAGACAATTGCTTATATCTCGCTAAGCTTGTTCTCGCTTTTGAACCTGGGTTTATTTGATATACATACCAAGGAATAGAAGCCGCCTTTCTCGCTAAAAAAGATACAACAGAATATACATCAGCATTGCCAAGGTATCCCTCTGTTACATAACTTTGATTATTATAGTTCTGAAGAACTGCACCATTGATTCCTACTATATTCTTGCTATTATTCTGATAGGGGTCAAGACCCTTTTTTCTGCTCAAAAAATCAAATAATCCCATATTGTTATATTGCTCCCCAGGTAACTGAAGGTATTGTTAATTTACTAAATATCGCATAGCGTAATCCATCAAGAATATGATCATTGAACTTAACAGGGGCATCTAATTTATTTCCGTTCCTATCAGTCTTCCACCTGTAATTTTTCAATTCCTTTAGTAAATTTACAGAATCTTGCTGTATAAACAATGGAGTACCCTTCACCGCCCTGATTCCCTCCGTCACATCCTTGTTTGCCGGCTTCGCATTAAAGCCGTGTCTCGCAAGCTCCTCAATAGTTTTTGGCTCCGCAGCATCGCAGTATATTTCATCATACTTGTCAATGCCAAGATTGTTGAGTCGCTCAATAAGGTCAGCTGTTGTAAGCTTGGTTTCGTATAGTATCTCTTTTGCATAAGCTGCGTTCTCTTTAAAAGTAACCTTAACCAATGCCGTTGGTACATTAAACCCAAAGTCAAGACCATATACACTCTCCCCATCATCAGGCATCTCCTCAGTAATTTTAAAATGTGTATATATCAAATCCTGACTCAACCCACGCTCACCCAAACCATATATCTGCCAATAGTTAGGGTCCGCATCCTTTAACCTCTCCAACTCGTCAACCAATTCTTTTGGGAGAAATGGATTATCGCGGAAAGTGGTAATATAAAAGTCCGCATCATCCCTCGGTATCACATCATCGTAAATCCAAGATGATACATCAGATGGATTATAGTCTATCACTATCTTTGACTCGGTTCGCATGATCAACTGCATCCATGCCTCATAACTAAGCTCATTAGCCTCATTACAAAAAAGATAAGTCCTTGCTCTACCTCTTATCTTCTGTGGTTGGTCCGCCGATACAAATTCAATAGTATTCCCATTTAATTGGTATATCTGCTCCGTCTTATTATGGTTGTCCTCAGAATATATGCCCAAACGAGAAAGTATATCTATAAAATCACGAAGCACAGAACCTTTAATAGATGGTAATGATTGACGAACAACTGTTAAAGTTTTGCCATTTTCTTGTAATAGTTTTATAATAAACCAAATCAAGATATTATAAGTCTTTCCAGAACGTGAACCACCCTGCATCACAGTTATTCTCTTGCTACTACTTTGCAATATTTCAAAGATCTTGTTAGTCTGTAGTTTAGCGTTCATAGTTTTCTTTAGTAGCCCAAAGGTAATCTTAGTTTTTAGGGAGAAAAAAAAATTTGAGTTTAGATTTTCAAATTGAAAAGTATGGTATAAAGTGGGGTCGTTAGTATAGTGTTAAATTTGTTTAGACATTGTTTTTAGTGTTGTCAGAAGTTTGGGGGTGTATAGCTGGGCCGCAAAAGTACATTCTTTAAGTCCCCCCCATTAGTACGGCCGGCCCTGGTTCATTCTGCTATATTGTCACGCTGGCCGGTTTAGTTACTTATAACTATTATTATGTTAAATACACTACTCATTTAAGTAGTGTTATATTGTCAGTTAATTTGATTCAATCACTTCAGGTAATTGCTCAAAGTTAGGTTTAATTACTTCGATCTGTACCTGGTTTAATTGGCCCTCTATTTTACTTTCGATCTTCTGAGTGGGTAAGCCTATAAAATATTGCATATATAGTTGGATGGCTTTCATGTCTCCCTGTGCAACCTTTTCATGAAGTATACGGAAGGCCGTTTCAGCCATTGGCTGCAGCTTCTCAATTATTTGCTGCTCGTCCATTCGGCGCGGACGTCCGCCGCCAGGTCTCACGCCGCCCCAATTGGTAATGGGTTTACCTGTTTTCTTGTTTAATCTTTGTACAGTCTTTTTGGTTTCTATTTGGCTAAACAATTCGCTCATGTGTCTCTTTTTATCATTTGCTGTATTAATTCCATATTATGTGTATGGCCCTTTTCATCCTTATCCTTGCGCTCAAATATTCTAAATTTTATCCATTCTTCACCATTGCCCAATTCATTAAGATAGTTAATAAAATCAACTTTCTGAATGTTCAGGTATAAACTGCCGTCGTTCCCTTTCTTAAAATAAAAGCCTTTGCGCTTCATGTTAACCAAAATAAAGATATTTTTTTTATTATTCAATACATAACTAACACATTGTTAATAAATACTTTATATATATAAATAAAAAATATTTAAAATTTTTTATACAAATATTTGGTAAATTAATCTAAATACTATTATCTTTGTATAGACAAACATTAATAAACAATTTAAACACTAAGACAATGAAAAAGCAAATTACAATCACAGCACTTTTCTTCGCAACAATTGCACTCGTTAACCTCATGGCATGGGGCGTTATTTAAATCATATTAATAAACAATAAAACAAAATACAATGACAAAGCAAATTACAATCACTGCACTTTTCTTCGGTTCTATCGTATTGGTTAACCTCATGGCGTGGGGAATTATTTAAACTATTTAAACACTAAAAAAATGGACATTAAAATAACCTCAGAGACAAGCGTAACCGTAACCATTGGTAATTGGGTTATAATGCTCGACAATTCAACCGGCGAGCAAATTATAACCAGCTGGAATGAATAACATTTAAAAAAATTTAAACACTAAACAATGAAAACAGCAACACTACAAAAGCAACAAATTAAACCCTCTTATAATAAAGTAAAAAATCTTTTAAGCAAGGGAAACACTAACGCCAAAACAGCAAAAAACGAAATAGAGACCTTCATTCTCTACCTGGCCCCTTCTGACATTATAGGCACTCATAACTTATGCCCCTTCGCTTCTGAGGGCTGCCGCAAAGCTTGCCTATATTCAGCAGGTCGCGGCGCATTCTCCAATGTTCAACAAAGTAGAATAAATAAAACTAAATTTTGGGCCTATAATAGAAAAGCTTTTTATATTCAGCTTGCCAATGAAATTTTAGCCATACATTCCAAAGCTACAGATATACTGAGCGGAGAATTTCACCAGGTAGCCATAAGATTAAACGGTACTTCTGATGTCGACCATTTAGGGCTTTTATTTAGATATACAGGTATAAATTTCCTTTCTTCCGAATATTCAAACCTTTTATTTTATGATTATACAAAAAGCATTAAGCAAATAGAAAAATATAAAGGAACAAGCTATAAATTAACCTTTAGTCTGTCTGAGACAAACCAGGCTGATGCTATCCAGGTGCTTTTGGACGGCGGGAATATTGCGGCCGTATTCTCTGGAGAATTGCCGCAAAGTTATAAAGGTTTCAAGGTGATAGACGGCGATAAAACAGACCTTAGATACTTCGACCCTGAGAATGTAATAATTGGCCTTAAAGCTAAGGGACAGGCAAAAAGAGATAATTCAGGCTTTGTAATAACTAAATATTAATAATATGAAAATAATATCGCTTAAATATCCTGGCAAGTGCGCTGAGACAGGTAAAAGATTATCGCGCGGAACGATTGTTTATTTTGATGTATCAACCAAAAAGATATATTCAATTAATGCTAAAAAAATAAAAGAATACTTTGACTATATCAATACACAAGGATACATTGAAGCTCAGGAGAATGCCTATTTTGACAAATTTATATCTTTAAACTATTCAAATTTTGACAAATGAAAGCACTTATAAGATTAATTATTGCGCTCCTTTGCGCCGGCCTAATTATTGGCCAATTACAGGATACTTTTTGTAGATAACAAATAAAATATTATTTATATGTACTATTCAACACGTCCACAAATAGATGCTATTTTTTCACGGCGGAAATTATTTTACTTTGTACAATGGTCGGATATATACGACGATATAAACACGGAAGACATTTCAAACCATACTATAAAGGCCTTAGCTGAGAAAAACGGAAAAATATTCGATATAAATGAAATTGAAGATATTTTCAATTCAGGTATACTTAATTCAAAAGACTATTATATACGGGTTTTTTAGTGTTGTGTTTATTGTTTAATTAGGGCCTTTTAAGGCCCTATTTTTTCATCTTATAATATAATACCAATGGACGAACTTTTCGACTATTTACAAGCAAATAATGCCCAATTATGGGCTAATTATTGCCGGTTATCTGACCAATGGCGCCAGCGCTTGAGCTTCCCGGCATACTGTGTGTGCCAATGGGTTAAGCTTCAGCAATTAAGCGAATTGAGGGGAAGTATGCAAGGTGATCAATCAATTCAGCTAAATTAACAGAATAGGGAACTAATAGACGTACTTCCCTGTCTTCTGTTATTTTGCACCTGACAAGGTCGTGAGCTTTGCTATATATAGGGTCATCAATTGTGAGCATATCCTGCACCTTTAAGCAGGCATGAATGACTGATGCATGGTGACATCCTATTAATTTGGACATCTCAATCAATTTTAAACCAAAATAAAAGCGACCAAAATAAAAATAAATATGTCGAGCTGTAACAATGTCGCGCTGTCGAGAACGGCCGCATATCTTGTTAGTTTCAATTCCTGTCACTTCGCTTACCAATTGTAAAAGTGTGTATTTATTCATATGTTAAAAAGTTATAATATTATAAAAATCTTTAATATGTCTATATATATAGACAAAAATCTATTTTACAAAAACCCTGTATATAAATCAATACCACAGGTATACCTACAAAAACTCCAAACCGGCAAAAACCCTCAACCATTTGGGCAACAAAAACCCCGGCAAAAACTCCAAAAACTCCCTACCTCCAAAAACCTTGGGTACGCGAAACATCGATTTTATCATGTTTTCTTACTTTCCCGTATATTTATAATTTCTGAAATTTGACAAAAAGAGACATAAAAATGAAGAAAAATCGCGTACCTCGCGTACTCGCATTGATTATCAACGACTTAGGTCCGAAAAATCGCGTACTAATCGCGTACCGATCGCGTACCAAACACAAAAATCGCGTACCTTTTTCGCTAAAATTCATGACCTGTTCTCTCCTTTGGTTCAAACTTGTAAGCTTTTTTGTTTTTTTGGCCTTTATCCCGTCTATTTTGGTACGCGATTTCCAAAATGGTACACGATTCTTCAATTGCGCGGACAAATCTTTTCAATGAATATTCTTTTTTATCAAAACCGGACATTTCAGAGAATTGTGTGTACAAACTTTCAAGGCTAATCCATGTACCTGCTTCCTCTTTAATCACCGACAAAAACTCCAAAAACTCCTCACCGAACTGTACCTTGATCTGCTTGCGCTTTAGTTTATCAGAACTTTCTACTTCTTGGACTCCGAATTGTAAATAGCCTTGTACTGAATTGAACATAAGATTAAAAAACCTATTCCATTCATCTTTATCCCAATCATCAAAGAGCTTATGTCCAAATTCATCCTCTGGGGTCTTCTCAACTCCAAAGTAAGGAGCAAATTCAAAAACCTTCTGCCTTCTCTTGGCGTGGTTGCCCATGTTTGGTATTGTGTAGTTGGTCGTGAAAATAACCTTTGGGCTATCCTTGTAAGGTATAAAAAGTTCATCTTTGTTTTTTTTCTCTACTGTGATGCCTTCGGTTATAATACTATAGAATCCCTCAAAATCGACGTTTCTACGTGTATCTTCAATAGCCAAAATTCGCGTATCTAAATCTACCCTCTGAAAAGCAAAGTTCTTGTCAACTTTGAAGTTTTTACCATCAACCCTAACCAGGTTAAGCAAATATCCAAGAGCCTTTACAAAAATACCTTTACCGGTCCCACCACCTTTAGCTTCATTCTCCGTCTCTTCTGCTAAAATAACAGCAAATGGGCGGCTTGGGTCTTTATATTTATGCAGCAAATAACCTATTAAAGATAATCCATATATGTAGCGTTCAGGCTCATTATTGCAGATAAGCTCTACAAACCTAAAAAATTCAATGTCTTTAAGCTCAATATTCTCATTTATGTAAATATTATGGTCAATGACCTGGCTTTTGTAAACAAATTTGTTTAGTTCTCCATAAGTTTTTAGCTCTAACTTATCCTTTGTGACTGTTACAACCCCATTTTTGAATGGAAAATAGGCCACATCTTTGGTATCTTTTAAGAAATCAATGTCAGCTCTGTCGAAGAACTCAAAGAAAGCATCTGAGAACAAAAGCGAAGCCCCTTTATAAATCAATTCAAGCAAATCCTGCGGCGTTACGCCTCCATCGAATGTATCTGGCAGCCTATCAACATAATCCTTTATAAAGCGCTTTATTTGCTCCGTAGATGCCTCCTCAACAAAACCGTCTTTTACCCGTACAAGCCTGTAAATGGTCGACCCTTGGTCGTAGAAATAGAGCCTGAAACCACCGGTTTGAGTTAGGAATGTCTGCAACCTATACCGATTTATGCTGCAAACTGTTTTGTTGTTCTTGAAGTCTACATCCCAGAAAGTGAGCAAATTTTCACCCCAATGCTTATCAAGGCTTTCTACTATTTCTGTAGCCTCTTCTATGCCCTTATTGTGCTTAGCTACAAGAAAGCGGACCTGATCTTCTTTTGAGAGTCCATCTGAGCGTTTGTTATATAATTCACGCTCGAGCTTTTCACCATAAATAGTTTTTTTTTCGCCGTATCCTTGCTCAATTAATGCTCTTGCAGCTGCTTTAAAATCACCATTATGCTCTAAAATAGCATAAACAGCCGCAGGCTTATATCCCTTGTTGACCAAAAATGGCGTGTTGGTAGAAAATACTCCGAATAAGTTCAAACCTTTATTCAAATCCCCAGAGTGGCTACTTAGCCCACCAGGACGTAAGAAATAAATCTTATCACTTGTCTCCTTTGTAACTTTCCACCCATGAGCCTCTAAAAGACCCCTCAAATCGCCTCTTTTATTATAATCATCAAAAGGGCTTACTCCGTACTCTTTAGGCCTATTATGGGCCTCTATTACAGCCTCATCAATAACCTCATTAAATGAGCGCAAAATCTCAAACAATTGCTCCCTTTCTTCCACTTCTAATAGCCCAATTCCTTCCTTTTCAAGTGCATACCCTTCTGTTGGAGGACAAACAACATATCCTCCCTCACCTCTTGTCTCAATAAAGCAGTAATTTTTAATGTGAGGGTTTGACTTTTTTTCTTCTTCAGTAGGATATCTTTCTGCAAGCTTTTGGTTTCCCTCAATGACCTCACATCGGTAAAGCCAATGCTTGCCATTTGACTTAGTGGAGTGAACCTGTAGCTTGACTAAAATGTTTTCTGGGATGGCTTCCAACACCTCTTTATAAATATCTCTTGTTGCATATTTTATATCAAAATCTATCACTTCAAGACCGCCAGAAACGGCTCCGCAGATAATGGCCATTCCGCAAGCTCTGCTATCGGCCATCTGCTTATCAAATTCTTCTTTGCTTATTTTTCTGTTCTGATATTCCTTCCAAGGAAAAATGGCCTGTTTTTTATCATTTACAGCAATGGCATTAATGCCTAAGTCTAAATAGTTCATTTTTATAGTTTATGTATGCTTCAAATTGCGCTTTACCAGGCTCATTTGTATCTCCGAACAATTGTTGGTTTGATTTTAGAACAGGATTGTAAATTGTCATTTCCCCATATTGTCTTATTTTGAAATATGCAATTTCATCAAAGTGACAAATTACTTTTTCTTTATCTTTTTGATTAAATAACTCGTAACAATTTTCCATTTAATATATCTTTTACTTGTTCAACACTTCTTACAACATAAGCTGGTACACCCATATCATTTATGCTATCAATTATATATTTCTGTAGCTTGCTAAGATAACCTGTGCTTGTCTTAACTTCTAAAAATAATACCTTACCATCTTTTATAGCCATGAGATCAGGCATACCAGGCTTAGACGTATTAATCAATTTAACCACAAACCAACCTTCATTTATGAGATATGCGCGGATTTTACCTTGCACAATACTTTCTTTCATACAATTTCCATTAATTTATCCATGAAATTGACCATTAATTCTTGTGGAATCATTGATGGCTTTGGCTCTACAGAGAATTCAATCTGCCATTCATTGTCTGTATCTGTATTTACTAAAAATGTACCATCAATATAACCATCATGTATCTGACAATCCCAAATTTTTAGAAGATGCTCTTCCTCTTTGGGGGACAAATCATTTAATTCAACCCGGAAACTAATCCAGAAAAATACAGATTTAGAATAACCATAGATGTTGGTCACACCTTGAGGGTTTGACATTACCATGCCTTTCCATTCTATAAACTGATTTGTTTTGTCTACCCAATAGTCGATGTCTATCGAGGAGCGAAGGCCAAGGTGATAATTGAGGCCGGATGCCTCTACATCAAATTTTGTCGTTTTGAAGTCCATTTAGTTAAAGTTTTAAGTGAGAAAATAATTTCCAAAAGTATAAGTAAAAGTCCTGCGAGTGGTAAACATACACAAAAAAAGTAGAAATAGGCAAAAATCGTCTTTAGAGTCCTCATAAAAACTCCTTTTTGAAGTATTGAAGGGTATAGTCGCGCTTATCACTCACGGCCTTGTGTATCTTATCCTCAATCCCATTTACACTAAAAATCCAGTGTACTTTACAATCTCCTACCTTATCGCGTGTCTGTATTCTTGCTCTTGTTTGCCAATAGGATGTGGCTGAGAAGTCTATATTGTACATGATAAGAGCCTCCGCGCTTTGTAGGTTGATGCCCTCACGACCAGAGACTATCTGCGAGATAAACACCCCACTACTCGCCTTCTCAAAGTCCATAGCGTTAAGGTAGATATCCCCATCGAGCCTGGTCATGAGCGCGAGACCCTCTTGCTTGAACTTGTAGAAAATAGCGTACTTTTTAAGGCCTTTGAAGCGCTCTTGTATGTAGGTTATTTTGCTCTCGTCTATTAGCCTACTCTCTCTTTGCGGCTCGTCAATTATCACCGTCCCACTATATATTTGGTGCATCTTTTGCATGAGCTTAACCGCCGTCTCGCATACTATGCTATCACCTTGCCCATTGGTCACTACTTTGTCAAGTTTAAGCCTATTGGCAAGGCGGTAGGTGCTATCCATCATTTTTACATAATGTATCTCCTCATCAACGAATGAACTAAAGCCTGCTTGTTCTTGTGTGAACGAGATGAATAGATGAGCGCAATGTTCCCTCACCTTTTGATGGTCTGCGTTCTTGTAGTCATTAAAAGACTGCCCATTTATCATCACCTTCTTGATCGCCACGAATTCATGCGCCCATTTATAGAACGTAGGCCACTTTTTAAAGGGCGAGAATGAAGATATAAAGAACTGGTGGTATAGTTGAGAGTAGGACTCTGGTGATGGGGTGCCTGAGAGGTAGATAATCTTTTTCCCATCGCAAATCCTCTTTAACTCATCACACCTATTACTTTTCATGGGAAAGGCTCCTATCGAGTGGGCCTCATCACATATCACAAGGTCAAAGTCCCCATCTACCTTATGCAATTGCTCGTAGTTGATAACAAAAAGGCGAATTTGATAACCAAGGTCATTTGCTTGTTGTACAATATCATCAATGGCCTTCTTTTTGGTCACAAATAGCACGTTCTTTGCCCCAAACTTATAAGCGGTGACTATTGAAGTTAGGGTTTTTCCCGTTCTTGGTTCAAGAGCAAGATATACAAGACCATGCTCTTTTAGTATATCTACCGCTTGGTCGCTTATTCTTATTTGATAGTCGCGTAGGGTCATAGTATGTTGTTTATTTTAGTTGACTACAAAATGTAGTCAAATTAAAGTATATAAGTTTTATCCGGATTTTCACCACTCCTTGTATTCTTTTTATATTCATACTTAGGGAAAAATTCATCAAATGACTCTTGATGCGCCCATACCCCTGGGAATACCTCAAAAAACCATTTATCATCCTTCAAAGCCCAATGAGCATTTTTTCGTAGCATATTCTTTTGAATATACTCACTAACCGAGTGTGTTATCTTCATTTCTTATGCTTTAATTGATAAGAAAATTCTTTTGGCTTGATATCGTTATTTATAGCTTTCCATAGCTCAAAAGTATTGTCAAAAAGGCATAAATCTTTATAAGTATCATCCTTACTCACAAACTGCCAACCAATGCCTTGGATGTCTCCTTTTTTGCCTCTTGTTCTTGTTTTTGAATTAAGCCAAAGAATGGCAACAGAGTCTACAAAAATACCATGTACCTCGAGTAAGTTACGATAAGCAGCAAGTTGCAACCAATACGATGGGTAGATGCTCCCAGAGGTCTTGATGTCGACAAGATACCTTTTGCCATCGATGCTCATGATCCTATCTAAAGTGCCTGCGTATCCAAGTTGTTTACTTACCATGTGTAGCTCTATCATCTCAATTTTTGGTTGATGGGTCACGCTAAAGTCCACATATCGCTCGAACATTGACCACTCAAGCATCTTGTACTTTGGCCTGCCATACTCATCCACATAGCTCACCTCCTCACCACTATCATATCGCTCTGTTAGTTCATGCACAAGGCTGCCCCTACGACCTGCCTCATCGCGTATGGCATCGGCATCTCCTCCCACCTCTTTAAGCCATTTAAAGTAGGATGCATCCTTTGGGTATGCTTCGAGGATCGTGGTCACTGATGGGACGTAGCCGCCATTAGGTGTAGCGTAGAAACGAGTATCGATGAACTCAATTCTGCCTTTGTCTTGGTCGATGTTGAAATTTTTCATTTGCTTTTAGTGTTATTAGTTAAAAAAGGTAGCCGACCATGCTCGGCAAACACATTGGAAATGCTACTAAAAAGGCACATCTACAAACAATGCCTTAGCTTTATTGTAAAGCCATTCTATTCTATCCGTGTCATCCCAGGTCTCCTTGCCTTTGATTTTCACCTTCACGAGGTCTGGCATACCCTTTGGGTTGTCTTTGGTGTAGTAGTGTTTCATTGGCGCACCAGCTTGCTTAAGGAAGATAACAGATTTTTTCTTGTCCCCATCGACAATAAGCGCAGGGCTTATCTCTACATTTTGTGAGATGTCAACGGATGGGAGTGTTTTTAGGAAAGTGGTAGTGTACCCAGAGGAGAAGTTCATCTCAAGGATGTACTTTTGGTCTTTAGCCACATCTTGCACGGTTACCATTAAGAACTTACCATACTCATTTTCTTTGATGGAAAGGTCTTTAACGTGACCAATCATGCCCGTGTAGAATAACTCGGCCACTTGTTTGCCGTTCTTGTTGGTGCGTTCTGTTGCGCCTTCTGTACCAAGGTCTACTCTTCTGACAAGTTTTCCATTTGTGATGGAAAGGAAGATAGCACTTCCTGAGTTTTGTGTTGTTGTCAACATTTGTTATTGGTTTTGGTGATTAAATATGTGATTTGATAAAATCCTTTTTTTGCGTGTTTGGTAGTTGGTGAGCATTTGCGCAACTCGATGCTGGAAAACGCGGTGGTCTGCGATTTGGTTATATTTGTCACAGAACTGGTCTATCAAGAAGCTAACCCTATCGAGTTCATCGTAGCTCATACTATATATAGCTAAATCAATTCTGTTTACATCATCCCAAAAGGACTTGGGGATAAGATACTTCTCAAATCGGCCAGACTGTGTCACATATATTCTTGGTTTTTCAGATGTTTTCTCCCTGATCAGCTGATACAGACAAATGAGTAGAATCGCTGCTGTTATTAGTCCTAATGTTATTAGAAGTAAGATTTTTTGATTTTCGTCCATACTTTTCAAGTGTTTCAGTTATTTTTAAATAATTCTGCAAGGTGATTTTGCCGCTTGTCTCAGCCCGGTAAATTGTTTGTGGTGTGATGTCAGCCAATTTAGCCAACTTATCCCTGGATAATCCAAGTGATTCCCGTTTTGTTCTAATTTTTTCTTGTACCATTGTATCAATTTTGTTTATGCAAATATAATAAGCATATTTTGTATAAACAAAAATATATTTGTTAAAATAAATAAAAAAAGCCCCATGTAAAAACACAGGGCGGCAAATACACTAAAAAGCAACAATTAAACTAATTCCTTAAAGAAATTGAACTTATCAATCCTATCTTGTAGGCCATGGTAGCCACCATTGACCAATTTTGTTATTCTTTTCACTATCTCCTCACTATCTCCCTCCTTTGATATGTCGAATAGTTTGCGTGTCTCAAAAAACCAATACGCACTCTCAAGAGGGTAGATCGTGGCTACGCTATCTGGGTTGCCTAAAATATCTTGCCCTATGTACTTACCAAAAGCCTCGTAGTTGTTTTTGCCAGTGAGTTGAATATACCCTCTACCTCTAAACTTATACCCATCGCCACTCTTCTCATTGCCATTACCCATCCTATCTGCGTAGACCCTATTAGCTATGGCCTCTGGCTTTCGTGCGTATCCTTCCGCTATTTCTTTGTTCTTAAAGTATTTCCCGAAAACCTTCATCAAGCTATCCGCTGAGTAATTGAGATTCTCCCTCACAAATTGAAAGTTACCGCTCTCATGTGCGCATTGCGAGAGAAAGTGAGCAAGAGGCAGACCATGCAAGCCATATTTGCTCATGATTATCTCTACCTGGTTATAAACGTTAGTATTTATTTTTGTAGCGAGCTTCATATAAATCGTTTTAAACGTAAAAAAACGCCCAGACCTAATAGGGACAACAACGCTATTATCCAAAAAAAGCGACTCGTTGAAATATCTTTTTGCTCCTTGTATTTTCTCTCCCACTCCTTGCTCTCCTCTTGGAATATCTTAACCCTCGCGCCATCTACCACAACAGCCTTGATGGTGTCGTGTATGGTTAGGGTTTTTGTTATGGTGTTGGTTTTCCACTTAGTAACGTAGACAGTATCATTGATTATCTCAATAAATGGCTTGTCCTCTAATATGGTTAAGGTGTCCACCTCTATCAATGTATCGCTTTTGACAATGATAGTCGTGTCATTTGCGCAATAGCCCATCTTAACCACCTCTTTTGCTACCTCATCAAGCTTTTGCTTATCGCTCAAGACTTGCTTGACCGGGTTGCAACCAATGAATAGTAAAGTAAAAAGTAAAAGTTTATTTCTCATTTTTCTTGAATATTTTCTCTGCGCTTGTGAGGCCAAGGCATCCAAAGGCGAGAGAGGCAACGGAGTATACCAAAGCCTCACTTGGCTCTGTCTCGTAGAATGAGTTATGGTACATGGT
>Ga0315906_10002203_pt1 | contig 27749 bp, 22 predicted proteins | sample LakEriMetagenome_4_FD_203526 | JGI IMG/M metagenome (GOLD analysis project Ga0315906, IMG submission 203526) | Freshwater fungal communities from buoy surface, Lake Erie, Ohio, United States - Buoy 2 MA122 | ecosystem: Environmental > Aquatic > Freshwater > Lake > Lake biofilm | place: USA...
CCTAGGATCGCATCTCTGAGCATTTGTGGCGTAACCGTATCGTGCATGGTGATGAGCTCGGAATACTTCTGACGAGCCCTGGTGACGACTGAATCAATGTACTGATTAAACTCATTAGCTGCATGAGAGCGACCACTTGCACGGCTGCGTTGATTGTCCCATTGATCGGGAAGAATGCTTCGTTGGAGCTGCATAACTGCACGTTCTCCATTGATGTTGATTTTCATCAGAACCGGTACTTCACCGTTCTGTTTTGTCTTTGTTCTGCTGATGTAAATGACCAGCGAGAAGTTTGCTTTTTTAGAAACCATTTTGGCGCAATTTTTAAAAATTGTGCCCCCCATTTGTGATTACAAAATTACATCCCTAAGGCGAAAGAAGCTAGCGTAATTGCTTGTTTTTCAGTCTTATTATGTCTTAATCTGTCTAACTGCTTGGTTTCTTTTTTGGCCTCTAAAAAAAGAAACCCAGATAGAAACCCAAAGTATAGACAAACCGATACATTTTAAGAAAAGAACTAAAACAAAAAAGCGCCTAAACCACTGATTTAGACGCTTTTGGACTTTTTTAGACAGTCACTTGGCGGAGAGGGGGGGATTCGAACCCCCGGTACCGGTTTCCCAGTACGACAGTTTAGCAAACTGTTGGTTTCAGCCACTCACCCACCTCTCCTTTTCGGCACATCTGCCGATTTCGGACGGCAAAGATACCGATTTCCGCGTTTGTAACAAATTACTTTATAACTACCTGCTCCCATTGCCCCATCAATAGCACCGCCATAAGGCTAATTAGCAGAGCTGCCAATAGATTTAACACCAATCCCGCCCTGGCCATATCACTTATTTTTAAATGACCACTTGCAAATACAATCGCATTCGGCGGCGTTGCCATTGGCAACATAAATGCACAAGAGGAGGCAATAGTTACGGGTATGACAAAATACAATGGACTTGCCCCGACACCTATTCCAATAGCAGCTGCTACAGGAACAAAAACCATGGTTAAAGCGACATTGCTCATTACTTCGGTTAAAAAAAGAGCGACAACCGTCAAAGCCATCATTAATCCAAAGCTCCCCTCTATACCCATGCTGCTTATTCCATCCCCGATACGTTTAATGATTCCCACCGATTGAAGTGCTGCCGCTAGGGATAGCCCTCCTCCAAAAAGCAATAATATCCCCCATGGCAAACTTTTAGAATCTTCCCACTCCAATAACTTCTTTTTCGAAGCTCTCCGAGAAGGAATAATAAAGAGCAGCACCGTGGCCGCAATGGCTATACTGGTATCGTTTAAGCCCATAAATGGCAATATCGAATCCAACCAAGAGCGAAATATCCAAAGTAAGGCAGTGAAAACAAACACCGCTAATACCCTAATTTCGGGTTCACCCAAAGGACCAAGTTCCTTGTACTCCCTCTCAATTAATTCTTCGGCTCCCTTAATTACACCAAGCCCATTGGGAAAAAGGAATTTAGTTAAAACCAAATATGTCGCAACAAGGAGCGCCAGGGAAAATGGCAAGCCGACCTTCATCCAATCCAGAAAACTTACGTCGATGCCCATTTGTTCCCTCAGATAACCGGCCATTACCAGGTTGGGGGGTGTTCCTACCAGCGTACCAATTCCGCCGGCATTGGCTGCATAGGCGATTCCGAGCAAAAGCGATATGGAAAAGTATCTTCGCCCCCGATCATCGTTGTCGCCCGTGGAATTTTGAACCAGCTGAATAACAGATAAGCCCATAGGCAACATCATTACCGCACAAGCCGTATTACTAATCCACATGCTCAGCGCTGCAGTGGCAAGCATAAAGCCCAGAATAATACGATTAGCTTCTGTTCCCGTAAGCCTTACAATTCCAAGCGCTATGCGGCGATGCAGCTGCCATTTTTCTAAGGCCATGGCGATCATAAATCCGCCCAAAAACAGATATACAATATCGCTGCCATACGGCGCTGTAGTATCTTTAAGTGATAGAACGCCCAGCGAAGGCAAAAGCAAAATAGGCAACAACGATGTTACTGCTATCGGCACTGCCTCGGTAAGCCACCAAACAAGCATAAATGCCGCTACGGACATAACTTTCCACTGGTCGGTGGTAAAATCTGCCGGATTGGCCAGCATCATTAGTAGAAACAGCAATGGGCCGGCCCATAAACCAACATAGGCAAAGTCCAAACGAAATGATAAAAATGGTAATCGCATAACAAAGCGAAGATATTCATTTAGAGGCATTAACAAGCTCTATTCGGATGAACCCATACTGCCCTGGAGCAAAGTACGGGTTCACCCGAAAAGAGTAGTGAAGAGCTTGTTACCTTTGCTGCATGAGTAATGGCAAACAGCGGCTTTATAAAAAAGGGCGTATTGTGGAGCTGGAAATCCACGAACTCGCCTTCGGAGGCAAAGGAATTGCAAAAGTACCCACCGAGGGGGGAGTGTTCAATGTTTTTGTACCGAATACCATACCCGGACAACTGGTTAGGGCCAAAATAATTACCTGCAAAAGTCGCTATGCCGAAGCCGCATTGCTCGAAATTCTGAAAGTATCGCCGCAGGAAGTGGCAATACCTTACCAGACAATACCGGGAGCGCCCTATGCCACGCTTCCTTTAGAAAAACAACTCGATTATAAACGACAAAATGCCCTGGATCTATTCTCCCGTATAGGACACATTTCCCAACCCGAAAAACTTCTGGAGGAGTTTATATCCTCTCCCCTGCCCTGGCATTACAGGAACAAAATGGAATATTCCTTTTGCCATATTATTTATGATACCACTGATAATTTAACGAAAGATGTGTTCGGGCTGGGATTCAAACACCGAGGCATGTGGTGGGCGGTAGAGAACCTCAATAAAGATTCAGGACTATTCGACGCGGAAGTAGAAAATAAGCTTCATCAGATAAGAGACTATTGTGAAGCGAGCGGACTGAGGGCGTGGCACCCTCCTCAGCGACAGGGATTTTTTCGGTATCTCGTGATACGAAAAAGTTTCGATCAGGATAAACTCCTTATAGGATTCGTTACGACAGAAAAAGATCTGGAAGAATTCAATTTGCAGGCATTTAGAGATTTTGTGATTTCATTATGGGGCGACAGGGTGGGTGGCCTCATTCATGTAGCCTATGATGGAGAAGGGGATTATGTGAAAGTAATGGATGGCAAAACAACGCTATTGCATGGCAATCCCAAATTGCAGGAAAATCTCCTCGGACTTAATTTTGAAGTGAGCCTGCAAAGTTTTTTCCAACCTAATCCAAGAGCTGCGGAAAAGCTTTATTCCAGGGTATTGGAATATGTTGCTACCAATCACGACCGAGACAAGATAATTCTGGATTTGTTTTGCGGTACTGGAACCATTACCCAACTGCTGGCGAAACAAGGAAAGAATAAAGTGGTTGGGGTAGACATTGTTAAAGAAGCTATCGCAGATGCTATAAAAAATGCGGCGAGAAACGGATGTGAAAACGTTGATTTCTACGCCTTAGACGCTAAAGATTTTTTACTTCAGCATCCGCAATATAAAAACAATATTTCCTGTGTGGTTATGGACCCTCCACGGGCCGGAATAAGCGAATCTGCGCTGGATTTGGTTTGCCGCCTGGAAGCGGACAAAATTGTTTATGTTTCCTGCAATCCCGCTACCCAGTCGCGAGATGCCCTATACCTTTCAGAACGGGGATACAGACCTAAACGTATTACGCTGGTAGACCAATTTCCTCATACATCACATTTGGAAAGCATTATGCTGTTTGAACGAAACTAAGGCATGTCCGATATCAAGACCTCCGAATACTGGCAACATCGATACGAAACGGCAAGCACCGGCTGGGATATCGGCTATCCTGCTCCGGCATTAACTTCATATATCGATGCCCTTCCAGACAAATCCATAAAAATCCTTATTCCGGGATGCGGCAATGCCTGGGAAGTAGAATACCTGTGGAAGAAGGGATTCCGCAATATTTGGCCTGCCGACATTGCCGAGAGTCCCAAAAGAAATTTTCTTGCACGGGTGACCGATTTTCCCGAAGAACAATGGCTTTGCGGCGATGTACTGGATATGAATGGGGAATACAATCTGATTTTGGAACAAACGTTTTTCTGTGCGCTAGATCCTTCTTTGCGGCGGAAATATGCAGCATCGACGCATCGGCTGCTGCAAGAGGGCGGCAAACTTGCAGGATTACTCTTTGAGTTTCCAATGGACGAAAATGGACCTCCCTTCGGAGGAAGCAAGGCGGAATACCGAGCCCTGTTCGAACCGTATTTTGACATTTTACAATTAGACGACTGCCTGAATTCAATAAAACCACGGGAAGGAAGAGAGGTATTTATTGAACTGCGAAAGAAAGCAAAGCCATAATTTCGCCAGCTATTTCGAACACGGCCCTGGAAATGTTCTATTTTCTACCTCCGAACACGCTCCGTGGCAGATAGCAGAATCTCGATCACCTTTCCCCGATACATTAGAGATGCTACTTCCCTTAGAAAAACCGAAAACTTAAGACAAACCTTTATTACGAATGGATGGGTTGGGCAAAGCATGAGCAGAAAACCAAAAACAGCAAGGCGAAAACCGACTAACTCATTTCACAATCGCAATTGGAACGTGAAGGTCGGATATTAACCCAATGCCGCTATTACCCGGAATAATTGAGAATTTTTCCGGCCAAATCGCAAATTCGCGCAGACGACATTCCCAGTGCATTTACCACCATACCTGCTTCGTGGTACATGTCTTCTCTTTCCCGGAGATGTTGACGTACAAAACACTCGAGATCCTGATTACCAATAGATTTAAGAAGAGGTCTCTCAGTTTTTGAATGAACCAATCGGAAAGCCAAACTCGCTGCATCCATTTTCAGATAGATAGTCAATCCCTGACGATTCATAAAGGCCATATTATCGTAAAAACAAGGAGTGCCGCCTCCAACGGCCAAGACAAAACGACTTTGGCTTTCTGTGAAGTGGCGGAGCACGTGCTTCTCTAATCCCCGAAACACTGCCTCTCCATCTTCCTCAAAAATCTGCTGTATTGTTTTTCCTGTCTTTTCCTCGATGAGTTTGTCGAGATCGAAAAAAGACCTGTCTAGCCGCTTGGCCAAGGGACCACCAACGGAAGTCTTCCCGCTGCCCATGTAACCTATCAGATAGATTTTCTCCATTCGCTGCCAAAATTACAGATTAGCTACATACTCTGATACAAGTACAATTCACTTAATTTCAACTTATTGTAGCAAGTACGCCGCGTAGTAAAAACAAAAGTTCGGGTTCACTTTAAAGAATACCGGACATTAATGCGTGAAAACGAGTCCCTTACTGCCAAATTTTCCGTTTATGGTCCCTTAAGATTGATATGGATTTAAATTTGATTGCAGGGAAGTATTCATGCATACTAACACGAAACTAAAACATGGACTTTACTAAATTCACTCTCAAGTCGCAGCAAGCAATACAGGAATCTCAACAGATTGCGGCGTCGCTGGGACAACAAACTATTGAGCCCTCCCACCTACTACTGGGAATTTTCAACAGCGACGATAGTGTTACGCCATTTTTAATGGGCAAACTCGGTGCCAATGCAGGTAACATAAAAAAAGCGTTGGAACGCATGGTGGAAGGCTTTCCGAAAGTAAGTGGCGGTGATCTTCAATTGAGCAGAGAGGCAAATCAGGCCCTCATGAAATCGCTTCAGATTGCGAAGGAATTGAAAGACGAATACGTTTCTATCGAACATCTGCTGATGGCGATTAGCGAGGGCAACGATAAAGCCGCGCAATTGCTGAAAGATGCCGGTGCCAACCGAAAGGAATTGCAAAAAGCTGTTTCAGACCTTCGAAAGGGGCAAAGGGTAACTTCCGCAAGCCAGGAAGAAACCTACAATGCACTCGGTAAATACGCTAAAAACCTCAACGCTCTGGCGCGCGATGGCAAATTGGATCCGGTTATCGGAAGAGATGAGGAAATTCGACGCGTATTGCAGATTTTAAGTCGCCGAACAAAAAACAATCCGATACTTATTGGTGAACCCGGCGTAGGTAAAACCGCCATCGCCGAAGGATTAGCCCACCGCATCATAGGCGGAGATGTACCTGAGAATCTTCAGAGTAAATCCATATATAGCCTGGACATGGGAGCGCTCATTGCCGGAGCAAAATACAAGGGCGAATTTGAAGAGCGTCTAAAAAGTGTGGTAAAAGAAGTTCAGGAAAGCGACGGAACCATTATTCTCTTTATAGACGAAATACATACCCTCGTGGGCGCCGGAGCTTCTGAAGGAGCTATGGATGCCGCAAATATTCTGAAACCTGCACTGGCAAGGGGAGAACTTCGCGCCATAGGAGCCACAACGCTTAACGAATACCAAAAATATTTCGAAAAAGACAAGGCTCTGGAGCGCCGGTTTCAAAAGGTAATGGTAGATGAACCCGACCGAGACGATGCCATATCCATTCTTCGGGGTATTAAGGAGAAATACGAGAATCACCATAAAGTTCAAATCAAGGATGAAGCTATCATCGCGGCCGTCGAGCTTAGCCAACGATATATCAGCGACCGGTTTTTACCGGACAAAGCGATAGACCTGGTAGACGAAGCCGCTTCAAAACTCCGCATGGAAATCAATTCCAAACCTCAGGAACTGGACGAAATAGACAGGCGCATTATGCAGCTTGAAATTGAACGGGAAGCCATCAAACGCGAAAATGATATTCCCAAGCTGGAAATGCTGGGAAAGGAATTAGCGGAATTATACTCGCGGCGTGATGAGTTTAAAGCCAAATGGCAATCAGAAAAAGACGTAGTGGAGCTAATCCAACTCGCCAAACAAAAAATGGAAGATCTGAAACAGGAGGCAGAACGCGCTGAGCGTGAAGGAGATTTTGGAAAGGTGGCTGAAATACGCTATGCCCGGCTCAAGGAAGAAGAACATAAAATAGCCGAAGGAAGAGAAAAACTAGCCGCTCTTCAAGCTGACTCTAAAATGGTGAAGGAAGAAGTGGATGCCGACGAAATTGCAGAAGTAGTGTCCAAATGGACCGGTATTCCGGTAAGCAAAATGGTAGAAGGAGAAAGGGAAAAATTGTTACGATTGGAAGATGAACTCGGGCGCAGGGTGGTCGGACAGAAAGAAGCCATACAAGCCGTATCGGATGCAGTTCGAAGGAATCGCTCCGGATTAGGAGATGAGAAACGCCCCATCGGCTCCTTCATTTTTCTTGGCACCACAGGAGTTGGAAAAACAGAATTGGCAAAGGCGCTAAGTGAGTTCCTGTTTAACGATGAAAATTCGATGACGCGCATCGACATGAGCGAATACCAGGAGAGACATAGCGTAAGCCGATTGGTTGGAGCGCCTCCAGGATACGTTGGATACGATGAAGGCGGGCAGCTAACTGAAGCCGTTCGTCGCAAGCCTTATAGTGTTGTATTGCTGGACGAAATCGAAAAAGCCCACCCGGACGTATTCAATATCCTATTGCAGGTGTTGGATGACGGGAGACTTACTGATAACAAAGGAAGGGTCGTAAATTTTAAGAATACTCTCATAATAATGACTTCGAATATAGGTTCACATATTATTCAGGAGAATTTCGAAAATATGAAACCGGGAGATATGGAAAATACCTCTGAACGCACTAAGACAGAAGTATTTGATTTACTACGTAAAACAGTCAGGCCGGAATTCCTAAACCGGGTGGATGAAGTTATTATGTTCACTCCCCTCAGCAGTTCCGACATATCCGAGATTGTGAGAATTCAGTTACGGAGATTGGGCGAAAGGCTTAACCAAAGTGGAATTCGCATGGTGGCAACTGATGAAGTAATGGAATACCTCAGCGAAAAAGGGTACGACCCACAGTTTGGAGCAAGGCCTGTAAAACGAATAATTCAGAAAGAAGTGTTGAACGAACTGAGCAAATATCTTCTGATGGGCAAGGTAAGCCGAGAAGAGCCAATGGTGCTGGATGTATTCGATGGCAAGATTGTATTTCGAAAGAAAGTGGAAGAGAACGAAGAATTATACGAAATCTGCTAGATTAACTCCCTACATTCTACTGAAAGCCGGCCCTGAAATTTCAGGGCCGTTTTTCATTCGTAAAAAGCATAATTGATACCAACGAATTTTCGCCCCTGCGATGCAAGCCAAGAAGCTTCCATAATTATGCCTTCGTATTAATCGCATTATTTCCCGGGTAACTACCCGCAGTAACGAAACTTCCATTCACTTGATAAAGAATCTGAACCGATCCCTAGAAAATAAATGCATATCCGAAATCTTACCACCAACCTCTGATTTCTTGTAATACTCGCGCAGCCAAAAACTGAATATTGACTCGTTAATAAGGTTAAAGCCCTGCAATGTTCTCCGGAGTTCAGTTGCGCCAAACAAAACTATCGCCTGAGCCTGCCTAAGGGCTGATTTCGTTAAGACAGAAAGCTGAATTTTAGACACTTATGACAAACACGCATTGGAAGTAGCAAATTCCGAAACCTACCCTTCGGCATGCTCAGGGGTCGTTTTCGGAGGCAAGAGTTGCCTAGTTCCAATAGGACCAGATTTGGCGAGGTATTATATTCCTCAATTGCTTTTGTGGAAACATATCGGATACGCATTAAAAATAAGAACATCGCTGTACCGAGGCAGCCAAAAGCTCCTAACTGATTATTTTTCCCGCTACCTAGCCCGGGGCAACATTACCTCAGCTAACCAGACAGGTAAGACAACATTGAAATAAGAGACAATCTTGTGTATATTTGATTTATGAAGGTACTTTACCTTATACGCCATGCAAAATCTTCGTGGTCAGATGCAGGATTAGACGATTTCGATCGACCTCTTAACGAGCGCGGGAAACGAGATGCGCCCTTTATGGCTCAGGTAATGCGAAGCAGAGGAGATATGCCGGAACTACTGCTTTCAAGCACAGCCAAACGAGCAAAGCAAACTGCCGCCGCCTTTTACGAAGTATTCTCGGGGGAAGACCCCGATTTGGAGTTGGAAGGCCGACTCTACCTTGCCAGTGTTGGCGACCTATTACGCATTATCAATGACGTTGAAGATCGCTACGATAAGATCGCAATAATTGGTCATAATCCCGGCATTAGTCAGTTGGTGTCTTATTTAAGCCAGGAAGAGCTTGAGATGCCAACGACAAGTGTTGTTCGAATAGATTTTGGCGCTAATTCCTGGCAGGAAGTTGCTGGAAATACCGGATCTTTCCGCTGGTTGGACTACCCCAAAAAGCACATTGCTCTCTAATGACCCTTGCTACACGCCGGATAGTTAGCGCACTCGGGTTCATCCTTCTTGTCGCATCCATATGCTACTTCAGTGATTTGTTTGTATACCTATTGGTTTCTGCTGTGATGAGCCTAGTCGGATCTCCGATAGCCAAATGGTTGCGATCTCTTAAGATAGGCCGCTGGAATATACCCGATTGGCTTGCGGCTGCCTCCGTTATCCTGCTTTTTCTAGCAATTATTACGCTTGGATTGAGTCTCTTCGCTCCACTGGTAGCTCAGCAAGCCGAGGCCTTTGCCAATATCGATGCGCAAAAAGTTTTTGAAGGCCTTGGCGGTAATACAGAAATCGCCTTGCTATGGCTGGAAAGAACGGATCTTAGCGGCACTGAACTAAGCAACAGGGAATTCTTACTGCAGGAAATGCACCAACAAATGGCGTTTGACAAAATTGCCGGGGCCCTCGGAAGTATCATGGGAATTTTTGGACTAATTGGAAACGCTGCTATAGCATTGTTTTCAATTGTTTTTATAACATTTTTTTTATTAAAAGATACAGATCTAATTGTTCGGGTGATCTATTCACTCACGCCAGATAAATATATAGATCAAATACAGGATATAATTCGCAATACCCATCAACTGCTAAGACGCTATTTTACCGGCTTAATCATTCAAATCAGTATCGTTACCATTTGCATTAGCACTGGTCTATGGCTAATTGGCATTGATAATGCTTTCCTGATTGGATTTCTGGCCGGGATTATTAATCTAATTCCTTACATAGGCCCGCTTATAGGTGCGGCTATTGGAATTATCATAGCGGTAACATCGCACCTCTATGCCGGCCATTTTGAGTCCCTGCTCCCCTTGACACTAAAAACCTCCTTGGTTTTTCTTTTGGTGCAATTATTAGACAATATCGTTTTACAACCCGTCATCTTTAGTCGGAGCGTCAAAGCCCATCCACTCGAAATATTTATTGTAATCAGCGTAGCTGGCACCCTCGGAGGCATTGCAGGGATGATAATTGCCATACCTGCTTATACCCTTGCTCGGGTTATAGCCAGAGAATTCCTTGGCGGGTTCAAATCGGTGGATCATCTTACCCGTGGAATAAGCGACTAACCTCATCCGGCTAGTATAAATACTGGGTATGTTAATTGAAAACTACCTCCCGGCGGAGCCAATCCTCCTCTCCGCAGTAAAAATCAGAAATACTGCGTTCTTAAAACCACACTCGAAAACCGCTGTATAACATAAATATCAGTAACCTACAGCTGTGAGTAACTCTTCCGTATTCGCTTTCGAACATTTATTTACGAAGTACATTTGCAGACGTAACCATCATTAAATTCTTAACATGAAAAAATTATTTGTTTTTGCTATTACCGCCGTTTTGCTCAGCTCCTGTGGTGCCGAACAAACAGCTGCAGATAAAATGGCCGGCGAATTTTGCTCGGCTATTGAGGCGTTTAATCCTGATGATCCGGATTCCGGATTAGAATTTTTTAATAAAATGACCACTATCGGAAGTAACTCCGAATATGAAGGAGTTTCTGATACCCAATTGGAAGAGGCCCTGGCTTCATCTTGCCCGGATGGCTATAAAAAGCTTGAAGAACTTATGCAAATGGCTCAGTAATTTTCAGCCAAACCCACCATACTAACCCCGGAAAAGAAAAACTTCCGGGGTTATTTATTCATCTGCACAGCCCTGCTTGCAACTACCGCATAATATCTCGGGGTAAGGTTGCGCAACAAAGGACGAAGCCCAAATTTATATGAAGGTGAAATCCACCTTTCAGTATGTATCACTTTCCAGCCAGACTTTTGCAGTAACCAATCGAACTGACGGTCTTCAAACTCATGAAAGTGCCTATCCCTGGGATCTTTCTCATTCCAGTACGCTTTGGCAAACCAGAGGCGAAGTGGTACCGTAACTATGAGTTTTTCCGCCTGAATTTCTCTCAACACATTGAACGGAGCCACCAAATGCTCAAGAATTTCAAAGGCGGTAACAGCATCCACGTCGATTCTCTTAACCTCATCAAAAAACAGATCGAGGTCTTTTCCCGTGGTATTTATTACTTCGTAGCCCTTTTCGCGCAGATATGCCGCAAGGGGATTATCAACTCCCAGATCCAGAATTCTTGCCGGAGCTGGCAAATGCCTGCTTAAAAAAGCATAGGTCTGCTCAAATCGTTTATCGAGGGCTTTGTTACTCATGGGACCAAATTGCGGAAATTCCCTCAAATCACCACTATGGCATTACTCGGAATCCATCCCACGTTTCCATCGGCAATTCGGATTTCAACCCAGCCACTGTCTTCACCCTTCATCTGTACCTTTGTTCCTTCATGCAAAATAAAGAGGGTTGTTCCGGATGAACCCGGAACTGACTTCACATCCACTTTCGACTCAAATACCACAGCTTCCCGCTGATGTTCAGCATTCACAATGGAGCGAGTAACAGCAAATGAAAGGCAGGCGAAAAGCAAAGTAATGCTACCGGCAAATACCAGCAGTCTGCCTGGAAGCAGACCCCTAAAAAATAAATATACGCCGAAACATAAAGCTGCCGCGTAAAGGAAACCCAGGGCAACATAAGTCCAAGCGTCCAAATTATCTCTGGACGTTAAATTGGACCAAAAATCGCGCACCCCCAGCGTTGGCAATGCTTTAATTCTATCCTGAATTCTACCGTTCGCCAATTCCAGATTCACTTTGATATTTTCGTCATCCGGCTTGAGTCGACGCGCTCTTTCGTAATGTAAAATAGCCTGTGGAATGCTATCCAACTTGTAATATGCATTGGCTACGTTGTAGTAATAAGCGAAGGTTTGAAATTCAGCCGGAATGGAACAATATTGAGCCAAGGCCTCGGCATACCTCCCCTCTTTGTAGGCATCATTGCCGGAACTATAATGCTGCCTCGCCTGATCCAAATCCTGACCGCAGGCACGCTGCATTCCCGTTATAGGCAAGAAATAAATCCCAAGGAATAGCACAATACAATTGATCTTTATCATACCGCAACAGCCTCCAACTGTACAATTATTTGAGATACCCTCCCCTGCAATTTTAATTCATCAGTACTCCCGGCAGGAGCATACCTAAGAAACTCGCATTCTTTAAGTATGTCGAGCACCTCCTCGATAGTATTTGATTCCAAGGTATTTTCGAGTCTGGCACGAATACCTCGCTCATTCATTGCAGCAAGCGAAATGCCGAATTTGTCGGATAGGTATCCGTGAAGCACCTTTATAAGTTCACCCGAAAACTCGGACGTTTTTCCTTTACCCGCTAAAGACGAAGCAAAGGCCATCTTGCGCTTTGCTTCTTTTCCTGCTCTCCTCATCTTCCATCCGAGGGGATCTCTGCTTCGATTATCCCTGCTTCTGGCCGCGGCATAGGCGCTAGCAACAAGGAGGAACGGAATAAGCAGAACGCCATAAAACAACGGCGTACGGACAAAAGCTCTGTTGCTTAGATGGATCATGCCCGGTTCCGTATATATATACCGCAGATCGGAGGCGAGTACATTCACATCTGTTTTACTGTTATATGTGTAATTTCCTGAACCGGAACTTTGACCCTTACCCACAGTAAATATAAATTCCGGAATTCCGATAGACAGGTATTTTTTCTGAGTAGGATCAAAATAGCTAATCTCCATTGGCGGAATCTTGTAACCTCCAGCAGATCGGGGAATCAGGACATAATCAAAAACCCTGGTACCACTCATACCCACTGCAGAAACATTAATTTTATCTGTTCGCTTAGGATCGAAAATTTCAATATCGGGTGGAAATGAAAAGGGCAAAGCATCCAACATTTTAAGATTCCCCTTTCCACTTAGCTTCACATTGAAATTAATAGCTTCATTCGCATTGAGTTCGCTGCGGTCGACCTCCGCTACGCAGGTTAATTGTTCGAAGGTTCCCACAAATCCGGCCGGCCTTGGCTCGGGAAGCGGCAATACCTCCACAGTAACTGACTTGCTGGAGGCATTTAATTGGTTGTACCTTCCGAAGAATGAATTCTTTCCTAACGCGCTTATCCGTGTTGAGCCAATACTCAGCTTTCCGGAACGCTGGGGAAATAGAATCTCTCTTTTAAGCACTGCTACCCGGTATTGTATGCCATTTATCACAGCAAGTTGAGGTTCCCACTCTACTACCTCTTCCTCAATGGTCTCTGTCCAAAATCCGTCAATTGAGGCGTACTCGATCGACTCAAATCGCAGATCCTGAAAGCGGGAATAGATTTTATAGGAAGCAAGAATTTGTTCACCTACATACGCTTTGCGCTTATTAAGTTCAAGGCTAACTATAAAATCTCCTGAACCCTGAACAGGAGACTGCGCTGTTGATCCTCCCCCACCCCCTCCTTTTCCGACGTTGATGGTAACGCCATTGGACTCTAACCAGCCATTAGCTGTTTTTAACTTTACGGGGGGTATGTTCAACGAGCCTTCCTTTAAGGGTTTTAAGAGCCAGGTCTCACTGTATTCTACCGATCTTCGGCCGTTTATTATTTGCACGCTCTGGCTGGTGGATGGTCCTTGAAGAATTTGAAAATTATCGAAAGCCGGACGCTCAATTTTGCCTCCTTCCACATTTGCCATCGTAAGCGTATATTGAAAGTACTCACCAAGACTTACCGCGTTACGATTAACCGAAGCCCGAAAAGAAGGCTGACTGCCCTGAGCGAAAGCTGTAAGCGAGAACAATACCATACCCGCCCAAAGCATCCGTCGATATATTTGGCTTTCCAACAACTCCATATTACCAGTCTTTATCGATCTTACTCCGTTTACCATCCCTCTCGCCTTTTCGAAGGTTCTTTTGCAGGTCCTGCTCCGACTTATCTAACGCCTTTAGAATTCGTTCTGCATCTTCTTTAGAAATATCTCCCTCCCTCTGTTCCGCATCTTTCCCAGAATCCCCGTTATCTGAAGGCTGGGTAGTCGGTTCTTCGTTCTGTTCTCCTTTGGACTCCTTCTCCTGCTGATTTCCACTTTTATTCTGTTGATCACTCTGATTTCCCTGATTCTGCTGCTGTTCTTGGCTATCTTGATTCTGCTGTTGATTCTGCTGTTGATTCTGCTGCTGTTGTTGTTGTAGTAAGCGCCTGGTATACGCGAGATTGTATCTTGTTTCTTCCGAATCCGGGTTAAGACGAAGCGAAGATTTATAGGCATCCAAGGCCTCCTGATACTTCTTGGAGGATAAAAGACTATTACCTAAATTATGCAGGCTTTTAGCTCGAAGTTCCTCATCCATTGCGCCCGTTGCCGCTTTATCGAACGCATCCGCCGCCTCTTCGAATTTTCCTTGTCTATATAAAGCATCGCCAAGATTATAATCGATGATTTGCTGTAAGTTTTTGTCAGAATTGGCGGCATTGCGGTAGGCTTCCTCTGCCCCTGCATAGTTTCCTTTTCTGTACGCGTCATTTCCGCGTATAATATCGCTTTGAGGATCCTTTTGCGCCATCAACACCTTTGCCGCAACACTAAAAATCGCTATCAGCAAGACCTGTTTCATTTATCAAAAAAATTGAGTTGTGAAGACCATTTCTTTCTCGACAATCCAGTTATTGAATCGAGAATTAGCAACAAAAATCCAAAGGCAAAAAACCATTGAAATTGATGTTCGTAGTCGGCGAAGGTATAATTTCCCTGCTCCGATTTCTCCATCCTTCCCAATTCAGCAAGTATATCGTTAAGACCTGTAAAGGTGGACGATGCCAAAGTAAATATTCCGCCACCGGCATTTACCAATTCCACTAACATATCTTCATTGAGCGCAGATACTACCGTTTGGCCTTCCGCATTTTGCTTAAAACCCTTCATATTTCCCGATGCATCATACACCGGAATAGGCGCCCCTCCGGGAGTACCCATTCCGACCGCATGGACCACCACTCCCTGAGAAAATGCTTTTTCAGCAGCTTTAACAGCATTGTCCTCATGATTTTCACCATCGGTAATAACGATAATTGACCTCGAGCGACCATCACTGCTTCCGAATGACTCCAAAGCCAACTCTATCGCGGCCCCAATAGCCGTCCCCTGAATGGGAACACTTTCGGAATCAACGGTATTGATGAACATTCTGGCGGCTTCGTAGTCGCTGGTAATTGGAAGCTGAACAAAGGCATCTCCGGCGAAAACAATAAGCCCAATGCGATCGCCACTGAGTCGATCTATCATGCGCAAAATACTCTGCCTTGCCCTTTCCAGACGATTAGGGGCAATATCTTCGGCTAGCATACTATTGCTCACATCCAAGGCGACAATCAAGTCTACTCCTGTGGTTTTTACTTCCTCGATACGGCTGCCAATTTTCGGCCCAATAATTCCCACGACAAAGCAAAACAGCGCCAGCCTAAAAAGAATGAACTTGAAGAAGATACGGGCAGACGATGTATCTGGTAACATGGACTGAAGAAGGCCGGGTTCACCCAGGGAAAGAATGCGCCTGTTACTTAAATAGAGCGTTGCAATAAACGAAATACTACTTATCGGAAGCAGAATAAATAGCCAAACATAGCCAGGACGATGGTAGACAAGGCCAGGAGCGTAATTCTGCAATACAAAATAAGCCCCAAGACATGCCACCCAGAACAACACCTCGAATATGATGAGGGCGAGAGTGATACCTCCGATGTTATATGTGGCCTTGGTCTTCATACTACATTCCTGAGTAAGGTATGCCGAGCTATCCACTCCACCAGCAACAAAAGCAGTGCAGAAAATGCAAAAGAAAGATACTCTTCCGTCTTATTGTGAAACTGGGAAACGTTGAATTTTGTCTTCTCCAGCTCATCAATTTCTTTGTAAATCTCTCTGAGTTTACCTGCGCTGGTAGCCCTAAAATACCGGCCTCCTGTTATTGCTGAAATCTCCTTTAGCACATCCTCATCAATTTGCACTTCTACCATTTCAAACACATAGCTCCCATCAGGCAACTGACGAACAGGACTCTGGGCTCTACCCATAGTACCAATCCCGATGGTATAAACTCGAATTCCAAAAGCTTCTGCTATTCGGGCTGCATCCAAAGGCTTTACCTGACCCGCATTGTTTACCCCATCCGTGAGAAGAATAATAACCTTACTTATGGCCTCACTATTTTTAAGCCGGCTAACGGCCGTCGCCAAGCCCATACCTATGGCAGTGCCGCTTTCCAGCATTCCGGTATTAAGCGATTTTAGCGAATTATTAACAACGCGGTGATCCGATGTAAGTGGAACCTGTGTAAAGCTCTGGCCTTCATAGGATACAATCCCTATACGATCAAATGGCCGTTCACTTACAAACTCCATAGCAACATCCCTTGACACCTCGAGCCGATTTGGTTTAAAATCCATGGAAAGCATGCTTCCTGACACATCGAGAGATAGAACGATATCAATACCTTCGCGGGTAAGATTCTCAATGCTTGTCTTGGACTGCGGGCGAGCCAAAACAAAAACAACGCAAATGAACACACCCGTTCGCAAAAGAAAAGGCAATCCAACCACCCAGGACCAAAGGATATTTCCGGAAACAAAAAGGGACGAAGCGGGAGAATGCATCGGCAAATCGGAACGATCTCTCATCCTCATGTAAAGTAATGCCGCCGGTATAGAAAGAAATAGCAGATAGAAGGCCTTTGGAAACGTATATTCAAAAACGTCCCTGAGAAGCAGCCATGACATCAGCGTAAGCAGAGGGGAAAGCCCCGCGATTATCCACAACGATATGTCCTTACTAAATCTCATTACCTTCATTGCGAGCGGTAAAACGTACAAATGTTTCCGCGCTATTGAGCGCTTCATCATTTTCGGAAGCCAAAGGGCGCTCCTTCGCAAACTTCACCAAATCGTTCAACTTAAGAACTCCCTCCAAACGCGACCGGATATCTACGGGAAGCTCCAACCTTCGCAATTCCCGTATTACCTGCGTAGAAGTTTCTTCCATGGCCTGAATGCCATATTGCTCAAAAAGATAGGCGCGTACGATACGGTTTAGTTCGGTATGGTACTGCTTATGCCGACCATTTTGCCAAAGTCCGCGAGAGCGCAATTCAGAAAGTTCTTTCAGCGCCTTCACATGAGGCGCAATAACGGGCATCTCCGCAGGAACACTTTCCACATTGCGTCGATATTTTCTTCTCCACCATAGAACTAGTAAAATACCCAATAGAGCAAGAGCTCCCAGCACATAGGGCCAGTATGCCAACCATTGCTTCCACCATGGTATACTAACATCCTCAACATCGAAGATATCACGGATAGTGTCTTCAGGATTTACAAGCGGCTCGGCAACAAAAAGCAATTCGGGATTGGTTTCAAGCGTATCTTCATTAAATATGAAGGCTAGCGGGGAAATTGCAATAAATCCAGTATCAAAGGAGGTAATCTGCATTACCATTTCTTCGCGCCAAACCATGGGATCGCCTCCCCCGGAATTTATGATTGTATCAATCGGCGACTTTTTCAAAACTTCCACCGAACGATTTCCCAAAGAGCTTAGGTCTGGCCAGGTAATGTTTCGTTCACCCTGATCTGTGCGGTACTCGATTCCCAGGGTAAGAGTAATCCTTTCTCCTGTTTTAATGGAGTCGCCAGCGAGCATCATATAAGCAGAAGGTTGTTGACCGGATGAACCCGAAGCGAACAAAAGAAATAGCAACCATAATGTAATCGCTCTCATGACCGTCGTTTGAATAGGTTCATTAGCGGTTTAACATAATCGCCGGAGGTATCTACTTCAGCGATATCCACGCCGGATTTTCGAAAAAGTTCCTTTAACTGGGCATCGTGCGCAGCAACCTTGGCAGCGAACTTTTTCCGTTGACTGGCAGAAGATGTATTAATCCATTTCCATTCTCCTGTTTCTTTATCAGCTACTCTAATAATCCCGAGCGCCGGTAATTCCTTATCAAATCTGTCTCTCACACGAATCGCAATGAGATCGTGCTTTCGCGATGCAACACTCAACGCTCTTTCGAAATCGGTATCCAGAAAATCGCTTAAAACAAAAACGATACAACGCTTCTTTATGGCCTGGCTTAAATACTCAAGAGCGTGCGCGATATTAGTGCCTTTATGCTTGGGTTCAAACTGCAGCAATTCGCTAATAATTCTGAGAATATGGGTTTTCCCCTTTTTCGGAGGAATGAACTTCTCTATCTGCTCGCTAAAAAGTATAACGCCTGCCTTATCGTTGTTTTGAATGGCCGAAAAAGATAATACCGCAGCTATTTCGGCGATGAGTCTACGCTTTAACCGGAGGGAAGATCCAAATTCTCCCGAAGCACTTACATCGGCAAGAATTACCGCCGTTAACTCTCTCTCTTCTTCGAATACTTTTACGAAAGGATGCCCCATACGGGCAGTAACATTCCAATCGATTGTGCGTATTTCGTCTCCGTGCTGGTATTCACGATTTTCCCGAAAGGCCATTCCACGGCCTTTAAATGCAGAGTGGTACTCCCCGGAGAAAATCTGGTTAGATAATCCCCTGGTTCGTATCTCTATGGCGCGTATCTTTTTTAATAATTCGGAGGTTTCCACGGCTTAGGAACGCTTTATCAGGGCACTTCAACCTTGTTGAGAACTTCCGTTATGATTTGTTCCTGGCTGATATTTTCCGCTTCGGCCTCATAAGTAAGACCTATGCGATGCCTCAGGACATCAGGACATACGGCTCTTACATCTTCGGGAATTACGTATCCACGGCGATTCAGAAACGCATAAGCTTTTGATGCGAGGGCGAGCGATATACTGGCTCGGGGAGATCCTCCGAAACTTATAAGCTGGCGTAAATGACCTAATCCGTAATCTTCGGGATTGCGGGTAGCGAAGACAATGTCTACGAGGTATTGTTCTATTTTCTCGTCCATGTACACCTCCCGAACCAAACCCCGATAGCGCAGAATGTCTGAAGGCTCAAGTATTCTAGCCGGCGTAGGAACCGGAACCGGCGATATATTCTGCCTCACGATACGCTTCTCCTCTTCCTTGCCCGGATAACCTATTACTACTTTAAGCATAAAACGATCCACCTGCGCTTCCGGCAAGGGATAAGTTCCCTCCTGTTCCACAGGGTTTTGAGTTGCCAAAACGAGGAAAGGTTCAGGCAGGGGATATGTTTCGGGGCCGATGGTAACCTGACGTTCTTGCATGGCCTCTAAAAGCGCGCTTTGAACTTTTGCCGGAGCACGATTAATCTCGTCGGCCAAAATAAAATTAGAAAAAATGGGGCCTCTTTTTACGGAAAACTCCTCTTTCTTCTGATTGTATATCATGGTACCAACAAGGTCAGCCGGCAAAAGATCCGGAGTAAATTGGATGCGACTAAAGCCGGCATTAATTGTACTCGCCAAACTTTTAATTGCCAATGTTTTAGCCAATCCCGGCACCCCCTCCAACAGGATATGTCCGTTTGAAAGCAGTCCTATTAGGAGGCGTTCAATCATCTCCCTTTGCCCTATAATGGACTTCTCCATTTCGAGCATTATGAGATCCACAAAAGCACTCTCTCGCTCTATTCTCTCGTTGAGTGCACGAATATCGTTCCCGCTGTTGCGTTCGGAAACTAGTTCCGGGGCCTTGCTTTCTGGTTCCATGGTAAGTTTATTAATAACAAATCGGTTTAAAGCAAACTTTACAAACGACTGCGATCTACAAATTTCTCAAATGCCCACCACTAAAGGAATACCTGCGTTGTTAATTATTGTTAAGTCAAATTATATCAACGCCTGAAAAACTGCTACCGGGATACGCTGAACCCGGCATTTTTTGAATCCATAATAAATTGGTCTACCGACAAAAAATGGCGAAAGATTCCATGTGTCGGAACCGAAAAAATACGACCTTCTGTTGCGCTGAAATAATCAACTCTAACGCGCCTAACGTTTACATACGCACTACAAAACCGAATGTCGGTATAAGCGCTCCTTGAGCGTTTTGCAAACTCCGAAGGGAATAGCGCTGCTCCTGGTAGGGAGCTTCCGGATTTAGCACAACTGCCTCGGGTGTTTGACCGAAAGAAGAAGTTGTGCTGCGAACGGGAACTAGTATTTGCTGACTGTCTGCATCCGCTGTCAGATTTTCTATATCCAGGTAGACATTTAGTATCCAACCATCGAAACGATAAATCTTGTCGACTCTCAAATTAATCAGATTAGTCCACTTGCCCCGGAATTCGTTAAGCCTAGAATAATCTCTAACTCCCTGATTATTAACATCCCAGACCATGCGCATGGCACTTAAATCCTCGTCGAAAGGAGTGAATGGCATTGGGGACTGAAGGCGCCAATTGACACCTAACTCCCAAGAATCGCCCAATTTCCTACCAATGGTAAGACTAGCAATATGCCTTGCATCCCAAGTAGATGGAATATACGCCTGCGTATTGCGCGTCTTACTGTCAAACCCGGTTGTAAACTCGCTTCTGCTAAGCGTATAGGAGAGCATGCCATAATATCCTTTGAACAGAAGCTGTTGATAATAAACCTCAAGTCCAAAGGCCCGCCCTTCAGAACTAAAATTGACCGGAAAATTTCCAAACACCCCAAAGTCCAGAGGAATATGCGCCAGACTTATGCTATCGCGCAATGATGCCATGTAGGCTGGGTAACGTTTATAGAAACCCTCAATGGTTAGCCTACCTGAAATTTTATTATCCCATCGAATACCTCCGATATGATGAATACTCTCAATAAACCGGGCTCGCGAAACATTGGACAGAACGTTATTTTCTCTGTATGAAAGCGTCATGAGCGGGGGTGCCTGAAAATAATTTGCCATCCCGGCATGAAGTGAAACGCTCTTACTGAGACGAAGCGAAACATTTACGCGGCCGCTTAACTGGTCCAAAAGATTGGACATAGAAGCGCTGTAATCAGCAGCATCCGCGCGTATACCGGCCGTCAATGAAATACGTTCATTGAGCCATCCCTTCGTAGCTTGAACGAAAGTGCCATATTGTAAGAACCGCAACTCTGAAAAATAGTCGACCTCGACAGGCCCGTTTAGGTTGACAATACGATTAAAAACCCGATACCTACCCTCGATTTCGTCTGCAGAAGCACCTGCAAGCAATTTGAACGATTCAGTAGAGAATGTGTATTCGGCTCGCAGGCGGGATGAAGTTTCGCGCGAGGTATAGTTCAGAATAAGATTATCCTTTGATGATTCATCGTTTCGGAAATACTTTTCCGCCCTGTTATAAAATCCGCTGCGACTTACTGCAAAGAGAAATCCTGAAGCTCCCTTACTCGTTCGATAAACAGCTCCTCCGGTGTAGTTGTGTTGATTACTAGACGGTAGGTTATCGAGTAAATATTGTTGAATCTCATTATTTCCCACTTCAGGGTTCAACCGAAATTCATCGAGCGCACCAATTCCAAGCAGATTTAACGAACTGTTATTCCCTAACCTCACTTTGAACTTAGCAATGGCATCGTTGTACACCGGTAAAAACGCAAAATTCAACATCTGGAGAACATACTGCCGGTAAGAACGTCGAATACCGAAGAGGTAACCCGAACGACTGCCCAAAGGACCATCTACTGCAAAACCGGCATCCGTGCCTCCGAGATTAGCTGTTAACGCCAGGCTGTCGGGATTTCCATCCTTCAGGCGAAACTGAAATACCGAACTGAGGGCATTTCCCCGAGACGCAGGAAAAAGCGAACTGCGATAATCAACCTCACGAAGTAAATTCGAATTGAGAATACTGTAGGCTCCTCCGGAGGCTCCTTGGGTAACGAGATGATTTATTACCGGAATTTCAACGTCGTCGAGGAAAAACCTATTCTCGCTAGGCGCTCCGCCTCGAATAATGAGATCATTCCTGAAGGAAGAAGTTCCGGCAACCCCTGGAAGGTTTCGAAGCACTTTTGATATATCATTATCCGCACCGGGATTGCGAGCAATCTGAGCAATACTGAGGGAGTGAATGGAAGCTGGAACATCTATACCCTCGCGGAAAGGCATACTTTCAACCGAAACCGCATCGAGTAAGCGTGAGTCGGGCTTAAGAGCAATTACAACTACTTTGATACCCGTTTTCTCGAGAAGAAAATCGGAATTGATGTAAGGTTTGTAACCCAGATGGCTAATGCGAAGCGTGAATTTACCAGGCAAAAGGCCATCGATCGCGAAATAACCGGAAGTGTCCGTTAGTCCCGCCTTTTGAGTGCCGGAAACACTGATGGTGGCATAGGCAATGGGCATACCGGTTTCTTCGTCAGTTATTCTACCTTCAAGTCTGCATTTATCCTGAGAAGATGACGCTAAGGCAAAAAACAACAAAGAACAAACAAAGCAGAAATTCAATCGCATTGGAACAAAAACTTAATACTTGATTTCGATTACAATTCTCTGCCCGGAACGCGTAAAATCGAATGCACAGTCTCCAAATTCGGGCGGGCCAAAATATGCAGTCACATTATTGGAAACACCTGTGCCTTCTTTCGGAATTCCTAGAAAATTTGTGTCTAACAACGAATTATTATTCTCGTCATGCATAAGGGCAACCGCCATCTTTCCTGTCGCGAGTCCCTTTACTTCATGGGTAAAACTTCCGAGGCGCGCAGGTACAAAACCTTTGTGGATGGCCTGCTCCGCCGTAGAAGGAAATCCATTTTCCTTATTAAAAACAAGAATTCCAATTTGACCTTTAGAAGAGCGTACCCCTCGTATTTCAATGGTCAGAGCACTGCTTTCGTCAACCAATTCGGCAGAAGCAGAGCCTTCGTTGACTGAGGTCAAAAACACCCATAAAGCGGGCAAAGCAAATAATACGATACTATTCATGTCGTTTGTTATAAGGATAAAACGCCCCATGATATCCAAAAAGCACAGAATGCGGCAAGTATGCTCTGGCAATTTCCTTTAGGGTTTCAGCATCGAGAAAGAGAAGGAAGCTTTTTCCAGCATCAGCATCAAGAACAGCACTTAATAAAACTCCATGGTCTTCGGATTCTCTATCGGGATGAGAAACAAATACGGGTTCACCCGGAAAAAAACCAGCTTGATGCCAACTTACCGCTTTACCTGTGTTAATATCAATTTTTAGAATCTGATTATAAAATTCTCTTTTTCGATTCTTATTTATTCCACATCCATATACGTAACGATAGTCAGGACGTCCAGCATACGATTCAGCATCATAAACGGGCAGTTCGATTGTTTCTTCGCAAAGCACATGATGTGACTTTAATGTTGAACGTGCTGTGTCCAAAATGAACCGCTGCAACGTTCCCGGGCTAACTTCATAATCGCACTGAGAAAGGCGATTCATGTAGAAATCGCTGATAACTTCGGCATCTTTATACGCTACAAGATCAACCACTAACTCCTCTCCCCTTTCGAAGGCATTTACATGATGGAAAGCGAAAAACGGAGGCACTTTTATAACATGCTCAACTTTACCGCTTATACGGTCTATCAGATAAAACTTTGCTTTTTTTCCTTTGCGCCAGGTGAAATTCTCAATGAATGGCCGGAATCGAGCGACAAGTTTTATGCTAGGGACTACAAAGGGAAATTCTGCAATTATAAAATATTTCGGACTCAAGCCGAAGCTGTGGAGATACGACGGATATACCACCGGAACAGAAGCAACCTTTCGGGTATTCTTTGCCTTATCGGTGGCATAAATAGCATAATAATTTATCGCGCCGTAATGGACAATAAGGTTGTAACTCACGTCTCCATCGCGATGTGGATGTGCAGTGGTCATAGCTGCCGAACTCTTAATCCCATAGTCGAAACTACCCATGGTTTTAAGCGTTTCAGGATCGAATTGTATTTGCATCAGCGGCTCGCCGAACGCGAAAAAGTCATCGCCGATCTTACCAAGATTCACCTTGGCGCTGTCAGTTGTTAACGGATCCTTGCTAAAGGCCGTCATGAATTTCCCGAATAAGGAGCGACAGGGATCGGTGGCGAAATCCGAAAAAAGCATTTTTCCGGTTTCCTGAAACGACCGGAATGCCCTGCAATCTAAAAATCTGCTCAGATAGGATACTTTACCCTTCTCAATTCGGTATTTATGCAGCATTGCCAATCCATCGAACCAATGCGCCATTGGCTTGTCGAGATTCACCCTGCCAGGTCCGTTGCGGTAAAGATTACCCTCAATCCAGGCCGGGATTTCACCACTTACCGGCAGACTGTCGATGGCGAGTTCTTCCATATCATGCCGGAAACCTGGTTCGAAATATGGAGGAAATCTGCCACTCATGCGAAACAAAAATTGTTAGATTGACTCCAAAATAGCACTTCTCCGCTTTTCCGCCACACTAGCAGGTATAGTTCCCGCGGCGGGATCTATTAACTCCGCAGCTATTTTTCCTGAAGCAATAACAGCTGGAACACCTGCACCGGGATGGGTGCCTGCACCGGCAAAATATAAGTCCTCAAAGAATGCCGATTTATTATGCGGCCGCATCCAACCAGATTGAAGGAGGCTTGGCTTTACGGAAAACGCTGAACCTTTATGACTGTTCAAGGTTTGTTGAAAATGAATAGGATCTATACTATGCTGCGCAATAATATTGCTGCGCAAATCTGGCAAATAATTATCCTCCAAAAATCCTAAAATGCGATTGTTGTATTCCGGACCGATTTCCTTCCAATTAACTCCGGAATCCATATTGGGCACAAGAGAGAGCACGTAAAAACTTTCGCAACCTTCGGGAGCAATACTTTCGTCTGTGATGGTTGGCATATGCAGATATAAAGAAAAGTCGTCGGGAAGTTTCTTGGCAGAGAAAATATCTTTAAGCAATCCCTTATAACGCTTCCCAAGAATAATATTGTGGTGAGCCAATGGGGTATCCAGATAGCGTCGTTTTGTACCGAAATAAATTACAACAAGCGAGTTACTGAAGCTAAGATTATCAATATACAACGACGCCTTTCGGGGCAATTTCGATTTTGGTATTAGATTTTTATAAGTAAATCCTACGTCCGAATTGGAAACAATGGCATCGGCCTTATGAATTTCACCATTGGAAAGCCTCACCCCCGAAGCCCTGCCATTATTTATAAGAATTTCCTCTACCTCCGTATTTAATCTGAGGTTCCCCTTCAACTCAGTAAAAAGTTTGCCCAAAGCACCTACCACGGCACCTGTACCTCCTTTGGCATAGTGCACCCCCCACTCCTTCTCAAATTGGATAATGAGGCCGAAAATAGACGGCGTATCGAAGGGATTACCGCCAACCAACAGAGGGTGAAACGAACAAATTCTTCGAATAAAATCATCTTTAACAAACTTCGAAGCATACTGATACATTGGCAAATATGTTCCCGTTTTTATCATATCAGGCATGATTTTCATCATGTCACTGAAATTCAAAAAAGGCTTTTCAGTATACGGATGGAAACGTCGGAAAATCTCGACAGTACTATTCACAAACTGCTCAAACCCTTGTGCATCAGAAGGACTAAAGCGGGACACTTCTGCCTTAGCCATTTCAATATCTCGAAAATATCGATACCCCTCGCCTTTTTCGTTAAAAATCTTATAAAATGGATCGAGCGCGATTAGATCGAAGTAGTCTTCCCTTCGTTTTCCACCAAGAGCAAACAATTCATCAAACATGTATGGCGCAGTCATTACTGTAGGTCCGCCATCGAACTTGAAGCCATTTACCTCATATTGGTAGCCTCTTCCACCAACTTTATCGCGTTTATCAAATAAAGTTACATTATGACCTGCAGCAGCGAGACGTATAGCGGCTGACAACCCGCCAAACCCTGCTCCAATAACAATAATATCTTTTTTACCTACACTCATTCTGCGTATATTGATTATTTTAGTATATATGAGGGTGACCCATAACGAAACCAAAGGGCTGGGACTTTTTTCAATTTATCCATCTTACTTAAACGCGCCCTTGACGAAAATATATTGTATTTCTTTTCTTCTATTTTATCTAAAATACCCATGTAGAATGTGGCTGCCGCAGCTATCGCAAGTCTTCCCTGAGGATTAAGCAAGTTAATCCCGCTAAGAGAGTCCAGATAAATACCGCGATTCCGCTCAACCTGGAAACGCATAAAAGTTCTCCAGCGCTCATCGTTAATTCCCTCCTGAAAATAACGGTTATCAATTCCGGCTGCTTTAAGCTCGTCCTGAGGAAGGTATATTCGCCCCCGCTGCCAATCTTCCCGAATATCGCGCAAGATATTAGTGAGTTGAAGCGCGACGCCCAGCTTAATCGCCTGCCTAACCGCTTCTTCACTTTTATCGAAGCCTATAATATACATACTCATCAACCCCACCGTGGAGGCCACGGAGTAGCAGTACTCTGTGAGCTCGCTAAACGTGTTATATCGATTAACGTGAATATCTTTCGCTACGCCATCGAGTAGCTGATGAGCATATACTTCAGGGACATTAAACGTCTTCCTCGCATCTGCCCAGGCAATGGATATGGGGTCATTAGTTCTTGGACTAGGTCCTAAAGACCATTCACGCCATAATTCCAACTCCCTCTCCCCTTCCTTTCCTTTTATATCTATAATATCATCGGTAGTTCTGCAGAACGCGTATAACGCTCTTATAGCCCGTCGTTTGTTTCGAGGAAGCAGGGCACTTGCAGCATAAAAGGACTTGCTATGGATAGAGGTTATTCGGTCACAATAAGAATATGCGGACGCTATGGATTCATTGCAGACAGGCAAACTCATCGGGGCCTGCCATTGCCTGTCTATATTCATGGCCCTCGGGAGCAAACCTATTTCCCAGGCGGTATCAAGCATAGTAAAAGCCATTTATTCCGATTTGAAACCTTAAAACAAGCACGGCAGCAAAATGTTCTTCCAAAGACTTAATTGAGCCAATAAAATGGTCATATTAAGGACAATTAGTATGGATATTGGCCATTATCCTGACACCGAAAAATGAAATAACTTAATCGCGCTTCGTTCAGCAGATAAAATTTAAAGCGCAATTTCTACCTTCGAAGAAGAATGACCCTTCAAGGCGCCGTTTCCCGAAAACAAGTGAGCTAAAGAAATAAAGGCTTAGAAACGCAATTAATAGTTACGATGGTTTGGCAAACCCCTACCTATGCTTAGAAACGATCATGGAGCTGCGCTTTCTGCTGATTTAAGCAGCTATTCGGATTCCTGATGGAACTTGAATGAGCGCCATGATTTTGGCATGAGTACGAAAATGAATTCATCAATCCGCTCTGGATATAGAGCATAATCGTTTTGTTATGCTTATCCGTTTTCTTGTAGAGCGTAAATAGGTTAGGTTTTGAGATTTGAAATTTGCCTTCAAATTCAAGACAATGACTACTAAAGAATTTTTTGAGCGATTTCCTGATGAAGCCAGCTGCGTAAAGCACATGAAACAACAACGAGAAAGGAAGGGAATAGTTTGCCGGGCATGTAGCTCCAAAAGGATGAGCTGGCTGTCTACCGTCCATCGGTGGGAATGTATGTCGTGCCATGCGAAAACAACTATCCG
>Ga0315906_10002205_pt1 | contig 27742 bp, 32 predicted proteins | sample LakEriMetagenome_4_FD_203526 | JGI IMG/M metagenome (GOLD analysis project Ga0315906, IMG submission 203526) | Freshwater fungal communities from buoy surface, Lake Erie, Ohio, United States - Buoy 2 MA122 | ecosystem: Environmental > Aquatic > Freshwater > Lake > Lake biofilm | place: USA...
TTGGCAAACTTTACCTCAATATACTGCAAATACGGGAACTGCAAGTATAAAAACACTTACAGGATTGCCTTTAGATGTTAGATATTATAATGCTGGCGATTTAATTATAGTAGGTGGGAAAACTTATATTTTAAATACTGCAAAAACAAGTTGGGATTTATTCACACCCGGCGCAAATACTACAGTAACAAATATAGTATTAAATGCAGGGCAAGTAGGTACAACCCAATTAGCAAACGCATCAATTACAAATATTAAATTAATAGCAAACAGTATTACATCTGATAAATTAGTAAACAATACTATTACAACTAGAGAATTATCTGATGGATCAGTAACAGATGCTAAGTTAGCAGCAAATAGTATTACTTCAGCAAAAATACAATCCGGAATAATAACCGGAAGAGAAATTGCAGGCAATTCTATTCCAGGTAATAGAATACAACTAGGAAGTATTACTTCAGATTTATTAGCTCCAGGGGCAATTGCAATTAGCAGAATAAATGCTAATACATTATCTGAACTATCTCAAAATGCAGGTACATTGACTTCGGGGGTATTAAAATCTTCTGACGGCAAAATGATGATAGATTTAAATAATAAGTTTATAAGAATTGAACTATAAAAATGGCGACTAATGTTTTTTACGCAGGAAATCTATATAAAACATCCGGAGAGCCTGTAGTATCTATATTCAATAATCCATATACAACAGAAGATGATTCCCCGTTGTTTGAAAGACATCGCTATATAGATAGAATTTATTTTGATTCTAGATTTGATTATTTGAATATCAATTATCAAATAGATGTCACTGTTCCTTTTCCTGCGGTATCCGCCGGAGGATCTGGAGAAACAATAACTACTATAGCTTATCACGATTTTGGATATCCTCCTGTTGCTATATTATTAGATACTGATACTCGAGAAGTTGTAACTAATGGTAGTTATATTCATATAGTAAATTTTTCATCATATCGTACTATATCTTTTTTAATGGATTCTACAAAATTTTATGTGAAACAACAATATTCTAATACATTAGATAATTTGCCTGCTATAACAAGAAGATATTCAATAATAGCCTTTAGCACTACTGCGCAAACTCCTTCTTAATATGGCAAACGTATATCTATTAAATTTATCCGATAATCAAGTAACACTAGGTAATGTTTTTGATTCTTCAAAAAGTTATATAGTAAAAGATACATTAGATTATCAATCTAGAACATTTGCTTTTACTAAAGTATTATCCTCTCCATCTTTAAGAGTATACAGAGAACCTATACGAGGGATATTATTAAATGCGTATGCCGACAGAGAAATGCGAGAACAGGTTCCTTCCGATGGTCCAGTATCAGGGCCATTTATAGAAAATTATTCATACACTGGAGAATTAAGAACTGATACATTTGTTAATTTATTATTAATAGATAAACCTCCTGTAAGAACAGGATTTTTTAAGTTTAGTATCGGAACAGTTTCTTTTACTGGTATAGTAAGACAAAGGATTCCGTATGTACATTATGATTGGGAAAGAAATGGTTCTAAATACGAGTATATTAGAAAATCAGATGATTTGGGATATGCCATAGAGATAAGTAAAAATTTATTATATACTGCTGTAACTAATACCAATGGTACTACTTATACTCCTACAAATTTGAATTTCTTTTTAAAAAATCTAAACGGCGGAGAAGAAATAACATCTTTTGCCACTACAGATAATCCGAATTCATATTTACAAAGTATACCTGGAGCAAATGCGAAAATATCTGGAGCATTGCCTGAAAGTATATTTTATATCTCTCCTGAATATGCATTAAGATATATTGCAAGTTATCCAGATTTAATTGCATCTTATGGAACAAATTATGCACTAGGGCAATCTCATTATGCAAGGTATGGTGCGGTTGAGGGTAGAATTATTTCTTTTGATCCTATAGTGTATTTAAATAAGTATCAAGATTTAAGACAAACATATGGATATGATACATATAGAGCAACTATACATTATATAACAATTGGGTATTATGAGGGCAGAACATTAGATTTGTCTAGTGGATTCAACCCTCTAACTGGAGGATTATATGATGAAAGAAATTATTCTATATCATTAACAAATAAGAATATAATTTGGCCTGTAGGTAAAACATCTACGGCTAAAGGAAAACAATTTACATACAAATATGGAACAACTTCCTATTATGTAGGAGCAGCTTTAGATTTTGAAAGTAATGTCATATATTTGAAAGTACAATAATGGGAATATCTTTAAACACATCTAATGCATTTACTATTACCGATAGTTTAGGTAATACTAAATTTTCTTTAGATTATAGAATGCCTCATATTATTCATAATATATCAAGCACCTATATTGAGATTCCTAAAATGTTTAAGCCCGGAGTAAATTCTGATACTCAAAATATAGACAGAGTAGATGAGATTGCGGTGCTGGCAAATACGCATATAACAAGTAATCTTCAAGATAGTATGATATTACCGTTTTTTAAAATTAGCGGAGGATATGCAGATACTAATTCTAAAATTGTTAGCGGAACAGGATCTGTAGTTTTAAGAAGAATTGTACAAGCAACATCCAGAGAACTCTTAGGAACATCCATTCTGAATATTGTTCAAGAAAATGACCAATTAAAATTAGTATGTAATCAGCAATTAGATAGATCAGGATTTGCTAATTATAATGGAGATGATGAAATTTATATTTCATACAGAATATACTACGGAAGATTTAGATAAAATGGCAACAATAAAAAATTTAATTATTGACCAAGGCACTACTTTTGTAGCAAATACTACCTTTGTTTCTGATAGTGGTACTATTTTAGATTTAGCAGGTTATACAGTAACAGGTCAATTACAAAGAACATATCAATCTGCAAATGTTACTGCAAGTTTTAATACTACAATAACTAATAATACTACGGGATCAATACAAATACAACTAGCATCAAATGTAACTGCTAATATATCTGCAGGTAGATATGTATATGGAATATTTGGAAAAAATGGAGATTTTACTATAAAGATAAATGAAGGTATTGTTACTGTAAATCCAAGTACACTAGCAACCGGTCGGCGCTAAGGAATAAATATACAAAAGGATAACAAATGGCACTAATAACAACTAGAGAACAATTAAAAGATTATTGCCTAAGACGATTAGGTGCGCCTGTTATTGAAATAAATTTAGATGACGATCAAATTGAAGATCGTTTAGATGATGCTTTTCAATTCTATAGAGAATATCATTATGATGCTGTAGAAATGGTTTATCTAAAACATGAAATTACTTCAACTGATATAGCAAATCAATATATTCCAGTGCCCGATAGTGTAGTCGGGGTAAGTAGAATGCTTCCTTTTACTAATAGATCAGATGGAACAAATATATTCAGTATCAGATATCAATTATTAATTAATGATTTATATAGTTTAATGTCTACAAATTTGATTTATTATGCTCAGGTTAAAACAGAGTTAGAATTAATAAACCAATTACTTACAGGAATTAAACCTGTAAGATTTAATAGACATATGAATAGACTTTATATGGATATGGATTGGACAGGCGATGTGGATGTAGGTACATTCATTATTGTAGAATGTTACAGAATATTAGATCCAGAAACATATCGAGATGTTTATAATGATATGTTCCTTAAAAAATACGCAACAGCATTGCTAAAACGTCAATGGGGTGAGAATCTTAAGAAGTTTTCAGGTATGCAATTACCTGGCGGAGTAACAATTAATGCGGATGTAATCTATCAAGATGCATTAGCTGAGATAGATAAGATTGAATCTGAAATGCAATCTAGATTCGAGTTACCTGTAGATATGTTCACGGGATAAAATTAAGTATTTAATTAACCGGGACACATAGAAGATGATAACACCGAGTCAATAGGAAGTCAATACAATTATGGCTACTGTTAATCCATATTTTCAATCTGGTAGATCAATAGGAAGAGCTTCTGAACAAAATCTGTACGAAGATCTGATAATTGAATCCATGAAGATTTATGGGTTCGAAGTATATTATTTACCTCGATCAGTTTCGAATCCCGATTTAATCTTAACAGAAGATCCTACAAACAAATATGAACACGCATTTCCAATTGAAATGTATCTTCAAGAAGTGGATGGGTTTGCTGGCGATGATGAATTAATTTCTAAGTTTGGTTTGGAGATTAGAAACTCTGCAAACTTTGTAGTATCAAGACGCAGATGGTCAGATGTTGTAGGATCAACTAACACTTCTGTTTTGAGTACTAGACCTACAGAGGGAGATATAATTTACTTTCCCCAAACGCAATCTTTATTTGAGATAAGAAAAGTCGATAGTCAAATTCCATTTTTTCAAGCAGGCAAATTATATACATATAAAATGAATTGCGAATTGATACAATTCTCAAATGAAATTTTTGATACAGGTGTTGCGGAAATAGATAACATAGCTGCATCTTTTGGAAGAACAATAGAAAATTTCGACATATTATTAGAATCAGGAGACTCCTTGTTATTAGAAACAACTTCTTTAACTCCATTAGTTAATGAAAGCTATACTGTAAATAATGATATTGCAGCTGCGGATAATGAAACTTTTACTGCGGAAGCAGACAATGTATTGGATTTTTCTGAAAGAAATCCTTTCGGAGAGGCATATAGATAATGTTAGATCAAAAATTTTACTGGGGAACTATACGAAAAGCAGTTGTTGCTTTTGGTAATATGTTTAATAATATTACTATAGATCGCAAAGATGCGAATGGTAGTATTATTCAAACAATCAAAGTACCATTATCGTATTCTCCGAAACAAAAATTCTTAACAAAGATAAGACAACACCCTAATGTGGATAATCAGAATTTACAAGTTATTGTTCCTCGTATGGGGTTTGAAATGGTATCTTTAGATTATGATCCTAACAGAAAAATTGCACCTATACAACAATCAAGAACAATTAATAGTAGTACATCGGCAAGCGCTCAGTATGCTCCGACACCGTATAATATTAATATGCTACTTTATATTTACGTGAAGAATCAAGATGACGGTTTACAAATTGTAGAACAAATATTACCATACTTTAATCCTGATTATAATCTTACACTTAAAGCTATTCCAGAATTAGATATTAAAAATGACCTTCCTATTCTTTTAAACTCCATTGGGTTTGAGGATGACTATGAAGGGGACATGACTACAAGAAGATCTATTATTTGGACAATGAATTTTATAATGAAACTTAATTTTTATGGTCCTGTTAATAAACAAGGCATAATTAAAAAGGTTATATCTACTACGTATAATGATGAAAATTTAAATGTAATACTACAAAAAATATCTGCCACCTCAAGTGCAAATGCTACACCTACAAGCGATTATACTTACATAGATACTTTTGAAGATTTTTAATTATGAAAAATTTAGAAAATTTGAATAATCTTTTTAATATTGATCCTATGGAGGAAACTTCAACAGCCATTCAACCTTTGCCTGAAAATTTAAATGGTAATAAGGAAATGGATCAAGAAGAGGATTATCAATTAGCTCGTCAAACGATGCGTAAGTTATTACTTAAGGGCGAAGATACTTTAGATACATTAATTGAATTATCTAAAAGTTCTGAGCATCCAAGAACATATGAAGTTGCTGGGCAATTCATGAAAACTTTATCTGATGTATCTAAAGATTTAATGGGTCTGCAAAAACAAGTTAAAGATTTAAAAGCAGATGATCCTGTAAAAATAGGAACACAAAATAATAATGTTGTGTTTGCTGGCTCTACGAATGAGCTAATGAAAATGCTAGGCAAAAAAGATGACAACATCATCGACCAGTAAAAAATTATCTTATAATGGTAATCCCAATCTAAAACAGATTGGTACGGTTATCTCTTATTCTGCAGAACAAGTTAAAGAAATAATTCGTTGTTCTCAGGATCCTATATACTTTATAGAACAATATTGCCAAATTGTTTCTTTGGATAAGGGCCTAATACCATTTAAATTATACGATTGTCAAAAGAAAAAAGTATTAACCATATTGAATAATCGTAAGGTTATTCTAATGGAAGGCAGACAGCAGGGAAAGACCATTACTTCTGCTGCTTGTATACTTTGGTACACTTTATTTCAATCAAATAAAACTGTTGCTATTCTTGCTAACAAATCCTCCGCTGCTAGAGAAGTTCTTTACAGATATGAGATGATGTATGAAATGCTTCCGATCTGGATGCAGCAAGGTGTAAAAACATTCAACAAGGGCGATATAGAATTAGAAAACGGATCTAGAGTATTTACTGCAGCAACAAGTTCTTCGGGTATTCGAGGTAAATCTGTAAATTGGCTGTACATTGACGAAGCGGCAATTATTCCAAATAATGTTGCTGAAGATTTCTTTACATCTGTTTATCCAGTTGTTTCTGCAGGTGAAACTACAAAGATTCTTTTAACTTCTACTCCACTTGGATATAATCATTTCTGGAAATTCTGGAATGAAGCAGAACAGGGATTAAACGGATTTGTTCCTATGTTTATTCCTTACAGTGAGATTCCTGGTAGAACTGAAAAATGGGCGGAAGAACAAAGAGCATTATTGGGCGAGCTTAAGTTCAACCAAGAGGTTTTATGCAGATTCTTGGGATCATCTAATACACTTATCAATCCTGATACTATTGGAAGAATGTCAGTCAAACCATATGTTTACAGTAAAGATGGTTTAGATGTGTTTGACGAACCGGAAGAAGAAAAAGTTTATATGTTGGTAGCGGATACCTCGCGTGGAGTTGGTGGGGATTACTCCGCATTTGCAGTCATGGATATTACCGCGTATCCCTTTAAAGTTGTTGCGAAGTATAGAAACAATAAAATAAGCCCCCTTCTTTTTCCGAATATAATATATAAAGTAGCCAAGGATTATAACAAAGCTTATTGTTTAGTTGAGATTAATGATAACGGGCAACAAGTAGCGGATACTTTGTATATGGATTTGGAATATGAGAATGTGTTCTTTGTCGGAAGTAATAGTAAATCAGGGCAATTTTTATCTGGCGGATTCTCCCAGGGAGCGACTCTTGGGGTTAGAACCACTAAACAAGTAAAACGATTAGGGTGTACCTCATTTAAGAGTTTGGTTGAAGGTACGAAATTATTAATACACGACCCAGATATTATTAACGAAATATCCACATTCATTGAAGTCCGCGGAAGTCATAAAGCAGATGAGGGATATCAGGACGATTTAGTTATGTGTTTGGTCTTATTCTCATGGGCCACTAACGAATCATTCTTTAAGGATTTAACAGACTCAAATCTCAGAAAAGCTCTATACGAAGAACAGTTCAAACAGATTGAAGAAAATCTTACTCCGTTTGGTATTATAGATACGGGAATTCCCGAACACGAAGCTCCGCAGATTATGTCGGATGCTATTTGGTTTAATGTTGGTTCAAAATCTCAAGATGAAATACAAGAATTACAAAGAAAATTCCTTGAAAATGTCTAAAAGACTATAATTATAAATAAATAGAAATCAAATTATAGACGCATCTATAAAATTATCAAGGAGAAGAAGATGGCATTTCAGCTTTCACCTGGCGTTGTAGTAACCGAAGAAGATAGAACAACCTTTGTTCCTTCCGTTGCAACCACTGCAGGAGCGTTTACAGGCGCTTTCCAATGGGGCCCTGTGGAAGAAGTTACGACCGTAGATTCGGAAAGTTCTTTAGTAAGTACTTTTGGTAGACCAAACGACACAACTGCGGGATATTTCTTTACCGCAGCAAATTTCTTGTCATATGGAAACAATCTTAAAGTTGTTCGTGTTGTAGATAAATCAACATCAAGAAACGCAGTTTCTACCCCCACAGGAATAATCACAGGAATTACCTTAGCTACAGATGTGGGTGGTCCAACTAATGTAACAACTACCACATTCTTAACAGCATCAAATATTAATGTTATTATTGAAAATCCAATTGCTGGCGGAACACAGGCTACTGCAAATGTTGTTTTAGAAACAACAGGGAATGTTGCAAAATTACTTATCAATAATGCAGGACAAGGATATAATACTGCGCCAAGCTTATCGTTTGAAGCAGCGGCAGGTGGTACTGGAACTACCGCAACTGTTGCACTAGGGTCAGGGGCTCTTGCAAATATTTACGTTATAGATGGCGGTAATAATTATACATCCACATCTAATGTGGTAATTCAAAATCAAGCAGCAACCGGTGCAAGAGCAAATCTAGTTGTTAGATATAAATTGATACAAGTAGGTGTGGCAAACGGCGGGACAAATTATGGGCCACAAGCAAATATACAATTTAGCGGAAATATTGCAGAAAATGGGACACATGCTACAGCATCGTTAGTTCTAAGCGGAGGAAATACAATAACAGGTATTGTAATTACTAGTATGGGTTCAGGATATATATCTACTCCCAATGTAATTATTAATAGAAGAGATGGAAATACTGGTTCTGACGCTTCTGTTGTAGCAAATATAGGACATGGTTATGTTGATAGCGTAGTAATTGATAATACTGGTCCCGGCGGATATAGTTATCAGCCAATTCTTACAGTTAACAGAAATAATAGTTTAGGTGGCGCAAATGCTGCGTTACAATCTCGTATCAATAGCGGCATTGCAAGTGTAACTTTAGTAGATACAGGTTCTGGGTATATTAGAAATCCTAATGTAACTGTTACACCTGCCACATCTGACATTGGATTTATTACTACAAATGCAGATATATTAGCAGTAGTAGAATATTTAATTGACAGTGTAAATCTAATTAATCCTGGTACAGGATATGGTTCTGCTCCTACAGTTACAGTTAGTACAGTTGCAGGATTTAGTACTCCTGCAAATGCAACAGTTACATCAAATCCTACACTAATTACAAATCGAGATTTTTATCAGGCAACTTATGAAAATGGATCTGCAACAGTTGGAGAATTTGCTGCTAAGTATCCCGGAGAATTAGGAAACTCTATTAGAGTTTCAATGGCGGATTCTAATACATTTAGCACATGGCAATATGCTGCTAATTTTGATTCTGCTCCAGGAACATCTGCATACGTTTCTGGTAAGAGTGGATCGTTGGACGAGATGCACGTTATTGTTGTGGATTCAAATGGAACTTGGTCAGGTACATCTGGTTATGTACTTGAAAAATTCTCATTCTTATCTAAAGCATCTGATGCTAAAAATTCCGATGGATCAACCAATTATTACAGAGACGTAATTAATAATCAATCTAATTATGTTTGGTGGATGGATCATCCTTCACAAGGTACAAACTGGGGAACATCTGGTTCAAATAAAACATTTGCAGTATTAAGTTCTGCAGTTACAAATACTTTATCCGGCGGGGTTTCTTCAGATAGTGTTTCTTCAGGAAATGTATCAATTGGATATAATCTTTTCTCTAATGACGAATTGTATGATGTTAGCTTAATCCCAATGGGACCAACTACAGATGTATCAGTAGTTAATAGCGTTATTGGCATTGCGTCAACCAGACGAGATGCTGTAGTATTTGTATCACCTCCATACACTTCAGTTGTTAATTCTACAACTCCTGCAGATAATATTGTTTCTTACAGAAATACTTTAACAGATTCTTCTTATGCTGTTTTAGATTCTGGTTGGAAATATCAGTACGATCGTTATAACGACAAATATCGTTATGTTCCATTGAACGGGGATATTGCAGGTCTTGCAGCAAGAACAGATTACATTGCAGATCCTTGGTTCTCTCCTGCGGGATATAATAGAGGTGTTATTAAGAATGTAGTTAAATTGGCATATTCTCCATCCAAGACAGATAGAGATACATTGTACAAGAAGGGTGTAAATCCTGTAGTAACATTCCCAGGACAAGGAACATTGCTGTTTGGTGATAAAACTCTACAATCAAGACCAAGCGCATTTGATCGTATTAACGTACGTAGATTGTTTATTGTTCTTGAAAAAGCAATTTCTACAGCATCTAAATTCCAGTTATTTGAATTTAATGATCCATTTACTCGCGGACAATTTAGAAACCTTGTAGAACCATTCTTAAGAGATGTACAAGGTCGCAGAGGTATTACAGACTTTAAAGTTGTTTGCGACGAAACAAACAACCCAGCTTCTGTAATTGATGGAAATCAATTTGTTGCAGATATTTACATCAAGCCTGCAAGATCGATTAACTTTATCCAGTTGAACTTTATAGCTACAAGAACTGGCGTATCTTTCGAAGAAGTAGGCGCATAACAGGAGAATAATAAAAATGGCAATACCATTTAATGTAGAACGATTTAAAGCAGAACTTACAAACGGCGGCGCAAGACCGAATCAGTTTGCAGTTCAAATGACCTTCCCTAACTATGTTTCGGGAAGAACTGCTGCTCTTGCAAAGGCGCCCTTTTTAGTTAGTGTTGCGGAATTACCAGGACAAACCATCGGGGTTGCTCCAGTTTATTATCGCGGACGATTAGTTAAAATGGCAGGCGACAGAGAGTTTGCTCCATTTAACTGTACAGTTCTAAACGACTCAGGATTTACTATTAGAACAGCCATTGAACAATGGATGAACGGAATAGAAGATCTTGCTAACAAGACAGGTGCTTTACAACCAGCCACATATCAAACAGATATGTTTGTTTCCCAATTGGATCGTAATGGCGCAGTTCTAAAACAATATAAATTATTAGGAGCCTTCCCTGTAGACTTGGGAGCAGTTGCGTTAGATTTTGGATCCAACGATCAGTTGTCGACATTTGGTGTATCATTCCAGTATCAATCTTTTGAATTCTCTAATAATCCAGCACAACAATTGGTCGACGCATTAACATCATTAGGTTAATTTTAAAAAGTGAATTAAATTATGGCAATTAAACTATTTGGCTTTACTATTGGTAGAGAGGATGAAGAACCTCCTATAGACAGAAAACTACAGGGGTTTGCCACGCCTGTTGCTGACGATGGAGCATCCACTGTACAAGCGGGTGGATATTTTGGAACGTATGTTGATTTAGATGCAACCGCAAAATCTGAATATGATCTTATTACCAGATATCGCGAATGTGCAATGTATTCAGATACATCTGCAGCAATAGATGAAATATTAACTGAAGCAATTGCTGCTATAGACGATGAGGCTGTAGTACAAATTAATTTAGATAGATTAGATATTCCTGACGATATTAAAGATACTATCCTTGATGAATTTACTGCATTGATGAAAATGATTGAATTTGATACCAAAGGATTTGATTATTTTAAAAGATGGTACATAGATGGTAGATTATACTTTCAAAAGATCGTAGATACTAAAAATCCTAAACGTGGTATTTTAGAGACGATAGTGTTAGATCCAAGGAAAATAAAGAAGATACGTGAAGTTAAGAAAGAAAAAGATAAAGATAGTGGCGTAGAGATTATTAAGTCTGTTGAAGAGTATTTCTTATACAATGAAAAAGGTATCACTTATAATCCAGGATTTACTACACATGCTGCGAATCAGGGCATAAGAATTTCTTTAGATGCTATTACATTTGTACCTTCGGGTATAATGGATTTGGATAAGAATGTAGTTTTAGGTCAATTGCATAAAGCAATTAAACCTGTGAATCAATTAAAGATGATGGAAGATTCTTTAGTTATTTACAGATTGGCAAGAGCACCTGAGAGAAGAATATTTTATATAGATGTGGGCAATTTACCAAAATTGAAAGCAGAGCAATATTTAAAAGATATTATGGCTCGCTATAGAAATAAGATTGTTTATGATTCCAGTACTGGAGAAGTTAGAGACGATCGTAAATTTATGTCTATGTTGGAAGATTTTTGGTTGCCTAGAAGAGAAGGCGGCAGAGGTACAGAAATTACTACATTGCCTGGCGGCGAAAACTTAGGTCAGATTGACGATATTAATTATTTTCAAACTAAATTATATCAGGCATTAAATGTTCCGTTATCAAGAATGCAACCCCAAACAGGTATATCGTTTGGCAGAGCAACAGAGATTACTAGAGATGAATTAAAATTTGCTAAATTTGTCGGCAGACTCAGAGTAAAATTTAATGAGCTATTCAATGATTTGTTAAAAACTCAGTTGTTGTTAAAGGGTGTTTTAACAGAAAAAGATTGGAACTCAATAAAGAATGAAATAGATTATCGATATGCTCAGGATCAGTATTTTGAAGAAATGAAAAATGCTGAGAATTTGAGAAACAGAATTGATCTGTTGAATCAAATTCAACCTTTTGTTGGCGCATATTATAGCCAAGCATATGTTATGAAAAATATTTTGAGAATGTCGGATAAAGAAATGAAGGAGATGAAAGCTCAAATAGAGACAGAACCTCCACCGCCACCGATAGGAATGCCTGGCATGCCGCCTGGTCAATTGCCTCCTGGGCAGGAACCTCAGCAATAAATAAATAATGATTATAGGAGAAGTTATGGAATCAACAGTTATACAATCTATGGTAGACAGCATCATTAATAATCAACAGTCAGATGCTGTTGAAAAATTTAATGAAATCATTGCAAGTAAAGTGTCGGATGCGTTAGAAGCAAAGAAACAGGAAGTTGCAACTTCTATAGGAACAGAAAAAGAACATGAAGAAGTTTAACGAGCTTAGAGAACAGTATTTAGAAGAAAAGCTAAAGGCATCTGATCCTGCCGGAACGTACATTCACGACTTTGTACATTCTGACAATCCAAAATTTGCAGGCAAATCTAAAGCTAAACGTATTCAAATGGCGTTGGCTGCTTCTTATGCTGCTAAGGGAAAATCTCGTAATGAAGAAGTTGAACAACAAGATGAAGGAATTCTAGGAGCAATTGGAAAAGCAGTAGGCGGGGCAGTAAAAACTGTAGCTTCTGCGGGCAGATCTTTAGCATCGGATGTTGCTAAACCTATAGTACAAAATACTGTTCCTAAATCAATACAAACTACCGGTAGTTCTAGCACTACTAATTCTAATACTAATACGTCAACAAAACCTGCAAAACCTGTTAAGTTGAAAACTGAAGAAACAGAACAGATTGATGAATTGAAAAAATCAACTCTTGGATCATACGTCAAGAAAGCAACATCCGGAATGTCCGGTATTGCAATTAACGCACATCAAGCTGGAGGTGCAGCGCCAGGATCTAAAGAAAGAAAGACTTTCTTAACTAAGGCCAATAAACGTATTGCTGGTGTTGATAAAGCAATCAACCGTTTAAGCAAATAAGAGGAAGACATGGCAACAATAAGAACAATACTTAAAAAAGTTAGACAACAAGCAGTTGTAAAAATAGTTGGTGATGGTCAAGCAAATATTACAAGTGCAGATCTTGCTATTGCCGATGAAACTATAGATCAACCAAATGTCCAAATGAATATTACTGGTGTAATGTGGTCTACTCCTGGCTCTATTCCTATTGTTGTTTCTCGCGGCGGTACAGCAATACTATATCTTAATGGAAATGATAACTGGTCTATGACTCAAACAATGGGATTCTCAGATACAGCTAATAATAACGCTAATATATTTGTTGCAATGCCGGCGAATTCTTTAGTATATTTTACTATTTCAAAGCCTGCTGGTTTTATTGAGCCAGACCAACAAACTAAGAAGTAAGGAATTTTAATGAGATTAATTAAAGAAGTTGCACAAGATTTAAAATACCTTGTAGAAGAGAAACAAGGTGGTGGTAAGAACATTTTTATCGAAGGTATTTTTGCACAAGCAGAAAAACCAAATAGAAATAACCGTTCTTACGGTAAAGGTATAATGGAACGCGAAGTAACTAAGTACCAATCACTTATCGGCGAAAAACGTTCATTGGGAGAATTAGGACATCCTGAAAATCCTTCGATTAATTTACATCAAGTTTCCCATCTAATTACCGGCCTAAAAATGGAAGGTAATGATGTATACGGCAAAGCTAAAATCTTAGATACGCCAATGGGAATTATTGCTAAAAACTTAATAGAAAATGAAGTTCGTTTAGGCGTATCAACTAGAGGTCTAGGATCGTTAAAAATGAACTCAAACGGAATCAACGAAGTGCAAGATGACTTTCATCTAGCAACCGTAGATATTGTTGCTGATCCTTCTGCGCCGGATGCCTTTGTGCAAGGTATTATGGAAAATGTAGAATGGATTTGTGAGAATGGTATTTGGAAAGCAACACAAATTGAGGCTGCACAAAAAACAATTAAGAAGGCTTCTGCCAAGGAATTGGACGAAGTTAAATTAAAAATATTTGAACAATTCGTAAATCAATTGTCTAGGTAACTAGAATTATAAATATTGATTGAGTATATTCATACATTTAGGAGACACTAATGTCAGTAGAAAGTAAAGTTAAGGAATTGCTAGAACGCGTAACAGCTAAAGCTTCTTCTTTAAATGAAGAAGCTGGGCCTATGGTACCGACAAAGCCAAAAGATTCCACAATCAAACCTGCCAATGCTGGCGATAGTGGCAATCCCAAGCAAGGCGACTCTCAAGAAGCAAGTCACGAAGACCGTGATGAAAAAGATGCTAACCAAGGATCTATTACTGCAAAAGGTATTTCTAAAAATACTATTGCAATGAAGGGCCCTGTAGGCGATGCACCTAATTTCACCACTGTACAGAGTTTGTCTTCTATCCCTCAGAACACCGGTAATCATATGCAACACGGTGAAGAAACAGAATCAGATGAAAATCTAGAAGTTGTTTCGGAAGAGGAAGAAACCGAAGAAGAAACAATTGAAGCTCAAGAAACAGTTGTTGAGCCAATTGATTTATCTCCAATCTTCGGTGAAGGCCTATCAGAAGAATTCAGAGAAAAAGCTACAGCCATTTTTGAAGCAGCAGTTATTGCTCGCGTAAATAACGAAATGGAAAAAGTAGCAGCTTCCTTAGAAGAAAAATATGCAGAAGAATTTGATGTATATAAGGAAGGCGTAGTAGAAAAAATCGATTCATATCTTAACTATGTAGTTGAGAATTGGATGGAAGAAAATAAATTAGCGATAGAAAATGGTCTTCGTACAGAAATCGCAGAAGATTTTATGTCGGGACTTAAGGCTCTCTTCAAAGAACATTACATTGAAGTGCCTGAAGAAAAATATGATGTAATAGGTGATTTACAAGGTAAAGTAACAGAGTTGGAAGAAAATCTAAATAGTCAGTTGGCAAATAATATTGGTTTGAATACTGAAGTAACAGATCTTAAAAAGAAACTTATCATTAAAGAAATGACTAAAGATCTAGCAGATACTGAAGTAAACAAATTAACAAAACTTCTAGAAGGTGTAGAGTTCGATAATTCCGATATCTACAAGGAAAAAGTTTCCGTTATCAAGGAAAATTATTTCCCTCGCGAATCAGTTGTTAAAGAAACAGCTAAGCAAGCTCTAATAGAAGAAACTGGCACACAACCTGAATATTCAGGCAGCGATGTTGTTTCATCTTATGCACAGGCCTTATCAAGAACAATCAAAAGACAATAACTTATAAATAAGTAATAAGTTATCCAAATTTAAACAAGGAGACATTAAATGTTTTTATCAGAAAATGCACAACAAAAATGGGCAGCAATTTTAGATCATCCCGATCTAGCTCCTATTAAAGATTCATACAAGCGTCAAGTAACAGCAGTGTTGCTTGAAAATCAGGAAAGATCTTTGAGAGAAGAGCGTCAAGCACTTTTCGAAACACCTGCAAACAACATTCAAGCCACAAGCGGTATTGACAAGTACGATCCAATCATGATTGGTCTAGTACGTCGTGCAATGCCTAACCTAATGGCATATGACATTTGCGGTGTACAACCTATGACTGGCCCAACAGGCTTGATCTTCGCAATGAGATCAATGTATGGTTCAGAGCGTAACAACACCTCAACACGTCGTGAAGCATTGTACAATGAAGCAAATACTTCATTCTCAAGCTCAATGCAAGATGCTACAGGTAACAACCCAGTATTTGGAACATACAACACTGGTAATGCTACAATGACAGCTTCAATGGAAGCTCAAGAGAATTTTGGTGAAATGTCATTCTCAATTGACAAGACAACAGTTACTGCTAAGAGCAGAGCATTGAAGGCAGAATACACTGTTGAATTGGCACAAGACTTGAAAGCAATTCACGGTCTTGACGCAGAGGCAGAATTATCAAATATTCTATCTCAAGAATTCATGTTTGAGATCAATCGCGAAGTTGTTCGTACAATCTACAAAGTTGCTAAGAATGGTTCACCTTCAACCGCAACCGCTGGTACATTCGACTTAGACGTTGACTCCAATGGTCGTTGGTCTGTAGAACGCTTCAAAGGTCTATTGTTCAATATTGAACGTGATGCTAACCACATTGCACAAGACACAAGAAGAGGAAAAGGTAACTTCATCGTTTGCTCTGCAGACGTTGCAAGTGCATTAGCTATGTCTGGTGTTCTAGACTATACCCCAGCTCTTTCTACAAACTTGAATGTAGACGATACAGGCAATACATTCGCAGGCGTTCTAAATGGTCGCTTCCGTGTTTATATTGATCCATATTCTGCAAACCTAGGAGCTGCTAATCAGTTCTACATGGTTGGTTATAAGGGTTCTTCTCCTTATGACGCAGGTATGTTCTATTGCCCATATGTACCTCTACAAATGGTTCGTGCAATTGATCCTAACAGCTTCCAGCCAAAGATTGGCTTCAAGACACGTTATGGTTTGATTGCTAACCCATACGTTACATCTAGCGACTCTTTATCAGACGCAGATGCTGACAGATTTACCGCAGGACGTAACCAGTACTATCGTAAGACTAAGGTTATCAACCTAATGTAATCAACCGACATTAAGATCGGACTTTAAGGGGGAAGCAATTCCCCCTTTTTTGTCTTTGCACAGGCTATAAATATAATGTAGAGTAAAAGGTTTAAAATGGCATTCACACAAAATATTAATTTAATACAAGAAAGTTCTGTTAGTTCGTTATCCAAAACATACGATTTCTTACGACCAAACGCTTTCAAATTTAGTATTAAAGATTTGCCCACTACATCGTTTACTTGTCAATCTGCAAATCTTCCTGATTTACAATTAGGGTTTGCAATACAACCTACCCCGTTTGTTGATGTTCCTACAATAGGAGATAAAATAAATTTCGGGGATTTTACTATTAGATTTTTGATAGCAGAAGATATGTCCAATTACATTGAATTATATCGTTGGCTTATTGCTCTTGGGTTCCCAGACAATTATAATCAATTCTCAACCTTTGCGAAAAACAGACCAAGCAGTTTTCCTTTTGTAACAAAAACAAATGGAAAGTCTGATATTTTGGCTTACTCGGATGGATTATTGACTATTTTAGACTCGACAAATAACCCTAAAGTAAATATAATATTTAAAAATCTTTTCCCTATATCATTACAGGCCCTTGATTTTGACATTGCGTCACAAAGCGTAGAATATTTTACAGCGATAGCATCGTTCAAATATACTATTTTCGAAGTAGAACCCTTATAATATAACTTGGAGTTATTATGGATAAAAATAAAAAAGTAATTAAACCTATGGCCCTACCTAAAATTCCTTCTTTGCCGAAGGTACCTGGTACGCCAACCGCAGAAACTCCTGCGGCACCTGGTCAACAAAAATTAGAAGTTAAACTTGAGGATTTGCGAAAAGAAAAAATCTTTATTGCAACTCCTTGCTATGGCGGACAATTGACTGAGGCATATTTTAGATCAACAATTCGTTTGTTAACATTCTGCAATCAACATCAAATTCCAATTGCATTTGGTACAATTGCAAATGAGTCTCTTGTTACTCGTGCTCGTAACGTATTGGTTGCTTATTTCCTACAAAGCGACTTTACCCGTTTAATGTTTATTGATGCGGACATTGAATTCCAAGTTGAAGATGTAATTAAATTAATTGCACATAATAAGGAAGTTGCAGTAGGTGCATATCCTAAGAAGGGTGTTAATTGGCAACGTATTCGTGAAAGTGTTAAACAAACAGATCAGCCTTTTGACGACAAAGCAATTGCATCATTCGGTAGCGATTATGCCATTAACTTTAAATTCATAAATCGTGAAGCAAAACAAATTGCAATCGAGAATGGTCTAATTCGTTTGCATGACGGCGCAACAGGCTTCATGATGATTAAGCGTGAAGTAATTCAGAAGATGATTGAGAAGTATCCTGAATTGAAATATAACAATGATTTGAATACTCCTCCAGAGTTGAATCCTCATTTCTACGCATTCTTTGATACAATGATTGATCCGAAGGATAAGCGTTATTTGTCTGAAGATTATACCTTTAGTCGCAGATGGCAAGACATCGGTGGCGAAATTTGGCTTGATCCTTCAATCTCATTGAATCACTATGGTTCGTTTAATTTCCAAGGTAATCCTCAGCAAATTATTCAAATAGGTTAATTTAAATAATATATTATGAAATTATCAGATCTACAAGATTCCTGGAAGGATGATTGTAAAATTGATGAAATGAATCTTGGACGTGAATCGGCTAGAACTCCTACCCTTCACGCCAAGTATTTAAATTATCTATCGTCCACTCGTCTTAATCTTCGTAAAACCGAATCCGATTATTTAAATTGCCGTCGTAAGAAATATAAGTATTATCGCGGCGAAATGACTAAGCAAGAATTGGACGATGAAGGTTGGGAACAATGGCAAGGAAATAAACCCCTAAAGAACGAGATGGATGAATTTCTAACTGTAGATAATGATCTTATTTTACTACAGGATAAGGTAGAATATTTTAAAACAGTATTGTATCAATTAGAACAAATCATCCGTTCTTTGAATAGTCGTACTTGGGATATTAAAAATGCTATTGAATGGAATAAGTTTACTAACGGCATGATGTAATGGCTGATCTTTACGTATCTAAATTAAATGAAGTACATCTTAGAGTAGATTGTGAACCTTCATTAGCACAAGAATTAAACGACCATTTTTCGTTTGAAGTTCCTGGTGCTAAGTTCCATCCTCTCTATAAGTCTCGTATGTGGGATGGAAAAGTTAGACTATTTTCAATGTTCACAAAAGAGTTGTATGTTGGACTTTTAAGTTATTTAGAACACTTTGCAAAAGAACGAGATTATGTAATAGATTATGAAAAGTATATTCATACTGCAGATGCTGTTACTTATGATATAGTTAAAAACTTCTGCGAAGGATTGAAACTCTCATCTAAGGGACAACCCCTTCAAATAAGAGATTACCAAATTGATGCGGTATATCAAGCAATCAATGATGGTAGACGTCTATTATTATCACCTACCGGTTCAGGTAAATCACTAATACTTTATTGTTTGATTCGTTGGAATGAACGATGGAATCGTCGTCAACTTATTCTTGTTCCTACAACCTCTCTTGTAGAACAAATGTATTCTGATTTTCAAGATTATTCTGGTCTTAATGGTTGGAAAGCATCTGAGGAATGCCATCGCATTTACGGCGGACATGAAAAATCAAATCAATATAATGTAGTCATTAGTACATGGCAATCACTATATAAACTGCCCAAGCAATTCTTTGCAGACTTTAAGGTAATTTATGGTGATGAAGCACACAACTTTAAAGCAAAATCACTTACAAGTATACTAAATAAGTGTATACATACTCCCTATAGATTTGGTACTACAGGAACTTTAGATGGCACTAAAACTCACAAACTTGTACTTGAGGGTTTATTTGGTCCTGTTTATAAAGTAACAACAACTAAGAAGTTAATTGAAAGTAAGTCTCTTGCTGATTTAGAAATATTTAATGTTATTCTGCAATATACAGATGAAATTAAAAAAGCAGTAAAAGGAAATTCTTATCAAGAAGAAATGGATTTCATTGTTCAATACGAACCTAGAAATAAATTTATTCGTAATTTGGCTTTAAAGCAAGAAGGTAATACTTTGGTTCTTTTTCAATATGTTGAGAAGCATGGCAAGATACTATATGATATGATAGCAGAGAGATGTGATACTAGAAAAGTATTTTTTGTATATGGCGGAACAGATACAGAACAACGAGAACAAATTCGAGCATTGACAGAAACAGAAAATGATGCTATAATTGTAGCATCATATGGAACTTTCTCTACAGGAATAAATATTAAAAATTTACATAATATTATTTTTGCTTCTCCCTCAAAATCTAGAATTAGAAATCTTCAATCTATTGGACGAGGACTACGAACAAGCGAATCTAAAAAGACATGTAAACTATATGATATTGCAGATGACCTAAGTTGGAAAAATAAAAAGAACTATACGTTGTTACATATGATTGAAAGAATTAAAATTTATAATGATGAGCATTTCAACTATAAGTTAGTAAAGGTATCAATTTAATGTCAGAAGAATTACAATACAAATTTTTAAAATTATCTTCAGGCGACGGCATAATTTGCAAGACTACGGATGATTGCTCAAATCTGTTTGATAGAAAAACAATAAGTATTACTGATCCTATAGTGTTGAATCCTGTTAGAGTTCCTCGAGGAGATGTTCTTGTAGAATCTTATATTATGTATCCTTGGTTTAGTTTTTCGGAAGAAAAAGAGTATGTTATTTCTACTGGACAAATTATTTTTGTATCAAATGTAGAAGACCGATTGAAACAAAACTATATACAATATTTAAAAACACAAGAAGAAAAAGAACAGGAAAATGATGATGATCCCATCATCATAGAAGAAGATGATGACGAAGAAAACGAAAGTTTGTTTGATAAATTACTAAATGCATTAGGAGAAGAAATTCATGAAGAAGAAAGACACGACGATTTTATTACCGGAAGAACTAGAAGAACTTCAAGAACCATCCACTAAGATTCCTGAAAGTTCTCATTACGTAGATAATAAAAAGTTTCTTGCAGCGCTCATTGAATATAAACAAAGCATAGATGATGCGAAAGCTAAAGGTGAGGAACAACCCAGAGTACCTCATTATATAGGTGAATGCTTTATTAAAATTGCTACACATCTATCATATAAATCTAATTTTATTAATTATACTTTCAGAGACGATATGGTTTCGGATGGTATTGAAAATTGCTTGACCGCAGCTGCAAAATTTGATCCAACTAAATCATCTAATCCGTTTGCATATTATACTCAAATTATTTACTTTGCTTTCATTCGAAGAATCCAAAAAGAAAAGAAGCAACAGGCAACTAAATATAAGATTATTGAAAATTTGGATTTTGATTCTCTAATGCAAAATAGTGATGACTCAGAATCGAGTAGACAACTAATAGATTATTTGAAAACTCAATTAGATCAAATTGACCCGGAAAAAAGAGAGACTCCGGCTCAAACCAAAGCTAGAAAGAAAAAGGCTAAAGAGGAAGAATCTAATATTGACTTACTTAACTAAATACATTATAATATATTATGGAAACTAAAGAAGAAGAAATTATGCTCATTCTACAAGAAGAATGCGCAGAAGTAACTCAAGCAATTTCAAAATGTTTTCGCTTTGGTGTTGATAATTTTAAGCCAGGTAAACCGAAAACAAACAGGGAACATCTGGCTGAAGAATTGGGTGATCTACAAGCAATGATTGATTTGTGTATTAAATTTAATATTGTCGGCAGTGAACAGATCAGTATTGCAGCTGATAATAAAATTGCCAAACTTAAAAAATGGTCTAGTATATATGAATAAACTTAAGATATCAGAATTATTTTATAGCATTCAGGGTGAAGGACGTTATATGGGCGTCCCTTCTGTCTTTTTAAGAACCTTTGGTTGTAATTTTACTTGTGGTGGCTTTGGCATGCCTAAGGGAGAACAAAGTAATGAACGATTTAAAATTGACGCAGAGTCTTTTAAAAGTTATAACGACTTGCCTTTGGTTCATACTGGATGTGATTCTTATGCTTCTTGGGATGTTCGTTTTAAGCATCTCAGTCCTGTGTTATCTGTTGACGCTATTGCCGACGCTATCGTGGATACGTTACCGTACAAGGAATGGAAAGACGAACATCTGGTAATTACTGGAGGTGAACCTTTATTGGGATGGCAACGAGCTTATCCTGAATTATTAGAGCATTCTAAAATGCAATCTCTAAACGAATTGACTTTTGAGACAAACGGTACACAAAACATATCAGAAGAATTTAGTACATATCTATTTGAAGAATGGACCAGATTTGGTAGGGAATACTTTAAATTAACATTTTCAGTATCTCCTAAATTATCTGTTTCGGGTGAATCTTGGGATGAAGCTATTAAGCCAGATGTTGTTATGCAATATAATTCTTTAGGTTATACTTATTTAAAGTTTGTAGTAGCAACAGAAGAAGATGCTCTAGAGGCAGAGGAGGCAGTAAATGCTTATCGTAAAGCGGGGTTTGGTGGTCCTGTTTATCTTATGCCTCTCGGTGGCACTGAGCAGTTGTACTCTCTTAATAATAGATCGGTTGCGGAATTGGCAATGAGAAAGGGTTGGAGGTATTCGGACAGACTCCAGATACCATTATTTAAAAATGCTTGGGGAACCTAATGAATAAATTGGCATGGGACATTGAAAAGATGGGGCATGAAATGAGATCGCCCTATAATGATGGATTTACCACATTTGAAATTAAAAAGAAATTATATGAAATTAAATGGGCAGTTCTAAAACAATTAGACAACTCGCCTAATTATGTTGGTGAAAAAGAATGGCTTGAAGAACAGGAGACTAAAAATGGCAAAAAAGAAAATTGAACTATACGCAGAAGCACCTTATAAACAAGGTTACGATTCTGCAAAAGCAAATGAAACATTTTATAATCCATATTCTGATATTGAAGATGCAGAAGCAGATGCAGAAGATTATCAGCGTGGATTTGAAAACGCACTAGAAGAAAATACTAATAAATAATAATGTTACACAAAGGTAACAAAATTCAATCATCATATCCGTGTAAGGAAGGATTCAAAAATGTCATACAACAAGACAAAAACTGACCCTGAGTTGGGTAATTTGGTTCACAAACATTTGGTGAACATGGGCGTAGAAACTCCCACATTTAAAACCTCATTAGATCGCAAAGACAAAATTGCTGAGATTGAGAAAAGCTTCAGCCATATTATGCAGGTGCTTGGTCTTGATCTTACAGATGATAGTCTTATTGAAACGCCTAAGCGTGTTGCCAAGATGTATGTTAATGAAATTTTCTGGGGACTTGATTATGACGCATTCCCTAAATGTACAACTGTAGATAATAAAATGAAGTACAACGAAATGGTTGTAGAACGTAATGTTAATGTGCAATCAAATTGTGAGCATCACTTTGTAATTATTGATGGTCTGGCTACAGTTGCGTATGTTCCAAAGCAAAAGGTATTGGGATTAAGTAAAATTAATCGTATTGTAGAATACTTCTCAAAGCGTCCTCAGATTCAAGAACGTCTAACAGAACAAATTTTTCACACACTACAATTTATTCTTGAGACTGATGATGTTGCGGTACTAATTGATGCACAACACTATTGTGTTAAATCTAGAGGTGTTGAAGATACCGGTAGTTCTACAGTAACAGTTCGTCTCGGTGGAGGATTTAAAACAGATCCATCTGCTAGAAACGAATTTTTAAGTATTGCGAGAATGAGTAAAAAATAATTCTTGGAAAGATAATATGACAGTTAATGTAATGGTTGACTTAGAAACAATGTCAACAAGATCGAATGCTGCAATTTGTTCTATCGGTGCAGTTAAATTTGAAGGCAAAGAAATACTTGATAAGTTTTATTGCACTATAGATATTAAGACTTGTAAAGATGCGGGATTTCATATCTCAAAAGATACAGTCAAGTGGTGGTCAGAACAAAACAAAGAAGCATTACGAGAATTAACTCGTAATAATATTCCATTGGATGAAGCTTTAACAAAATTTTCTGATTGGTTTGGCCCTAAGAGTTTGCCTGTCTGGGGAAACGGTGCGGTATTTGATAACACAATTTTAGCAAATGCTTACTTTAATACTAACAGAGAACCACCCTGGAAATGCTGGGATGACCGTTGCTATAGAACAGTTAAAGCTTTATTCCATTGGGTAAAATCAGATGAAAGAGAAGGCGTATATCATAATGCTCTAGATGATGCTGTTTATCAGACTAAACATTTAATTAAAATTTTAGGTGAGTAATGAAGACATACAAGAAAAGAATTGCCTTTTGTTTAAGCGATCAACATACTATTCCTCACGGGGGTTTAGGTCAATTTGCTAAAAGTTTTATTGAGACTTTTACGCCTCTCGGTTATAAGATAGATATTATTACTGATAAGCCAACAACCGGAGTACCCTTTAAAGAATACTTAGAAAGTCAAGGTGCAAACTTTGTTTGTAATCCTGACCCCAAATCTTATAGTGCACATACTAAAACATTTATGTTTGAGGATTCCTATAACTTTGAAAAGATGTCGGCGTTTAGAGACTCTATGATGTATGCTCTAAATACTAATCTTTATGATATTATTATATGTAATACCTTAGAATCATTCCCCGGTATTTACGCTTTAAATTTGCATAAGTCTATTCAAGTTATTTACTATACTCATAATGAAAGTATGGTATTTCTAGATGATAGAACATGGAAGAATGAATTTACAGAATCGTTTAATGAATTGTTCAATGCTTTAATGAAAGTTAAAGGCATTACTATTGGTACACAGACTAAAAGAAACCTTTTAGAATTGTATGGACAAAAATTGCATAATGCTAAATATCTCCCAATCCCAATGTCTGAAAAATCTTTATTAGAAGAACATCACAAAGAAAGAAGCGGTGTGCTTTGGATTGGCCGTTGGGAGCCTAGAAAAAATCCAGAAGAATTTATTCGTGTTATTAAGGAAACAAAATTGCCTGCAAAGGTAATTACCAATGTAAATGGCGCTAGAAAATTTGAAGCAGCCTTAAAAGAAATTGATGCCGAATATGAAATTAAGATTGGCGTATATGGCAAAGAAAAGGTAGACTTTATCACATCCGCACGGGTAGCATATAACCCTGCAATTAGAGAAAGTTTTGGTCTAGCATTTTATGAATGTATGGGACAATTGCCTACAGTAGCAATAAAGGGAATGTCCTGGTTGGATAATTTTAGTAATCAAAATTATTGGTGCGAGGAAAAGAAAAACATTCCGGGATTGATACTAAAGTTATATGAGGATTTTCCTAATTCTAAAATTTGGTATAGCAAATCTCAACTAAATACTATTGTAAAAGAACATGATGAAGGTATACAAGATTGGATTAATTGCTTTGAGTCATTTACTCCTGTAGAATCTAATTCTACTAGAGCAACAATTAATGAATATGAGCAGATTAAATATTCAGATTTTATTCAAAAGCTAAATAGAAAAGATTTGTCAATCGATGATGTCCGTTCTGTATTGACAAACAAGTGCAAATTTAATATAATATATACAGATACTAGTACATACTTATCTAAAGATAAAAATTTTATACCACAAGAAGATACTGTTAATAGTTTAGAAAGTTTATTTTCATGAGCAAAATATTAGAATATGTTATCTCGGGTCCAGCATATTTGCGATTAGGATCTGAGCAATGTGAAGAAACAGAAACTCTTCAGATGATTAATGATATGATTTCTAAGACTGTTCATAATAAAAACAATCATGAATTTTCTTTATTGTATAATGGATTTACAGAAAAGAACTTTGGAAAGAAGCTACAAAAGTACAGACCATCAATTAAAAATATTCATGCGGACTCTGGCGGGTTGCAGATTATTACTCGAGGTCTACAAAATACTCCAGAAACTCGTAATAAGGTTTATGAGAATCAAGCAACATACGCAGACATTGGAATGGCATTTGATGAGATTCCTGTAAAGTCTACATCTGCAAGTGGAGTATCAGCAAAGATTGATACTAAGCGCAGATATGTTGACATGGAAAATTTTGAAACATACGCAAGACAAACAGGTAAGAATGTACGAGATCAAATTCAAAAGTTTGATTCTATGAAAAGTAAGTGTCGCCCTTTTATTATTCTGCAAGGTTCCGGTGCGGATACCTATAAACTGTGGGCAGAATATTTACTAGATGAGGTTCCAAAAGAATTGCATAGTCGTATTGGTGGTGTTGCTATGGGATCAGCTGCTCTTGGTATGGGTCCACTTGAAGATGTTAAACGAGCATTTTATGTTAATGCTGTTCCCTTTGATAGACCATTTCATTTGCACGTATTGGGAGTAGGTGCACTAAAGCGCATTTTGCCTTATTTGTTATTTAGCCAAACTGGTCTATATGACGGCATTGATATTTCATATGACTCTACTACACATTCTATGTCTTTAGATAATGGATTGTTTTATTTCTCGCACAGTAAGAAAAGTACACCTGCAGACTACGGCGGATCATCGGTTAAGATGGGTAGACCATTTTCAAATATCTATAGAACAGTAACAACTGAAATTAATAATGTCTGCGACACTGATTATACTCCAGAACAATTTCATAAGTTAATGAATATTAGTGTTGGAGAATATATAGAAAAGGGCGGCAATTTTAAAGACATTATGGAAGCACGCCTTAGTTTCATTTTAACTAATGTACATAATTTTACAAGAGATGTTTCTACATTAATGAATTCCAAAGAAGAATTTTTGCGATTCTGTAGAGAAAAAAATTGTGAAAACGAATATGCTACATTATTCGATGTAAAAAATACTGATGACTTTTTATACTGGGAAAAACACGTTGGCAAGTTTATGGACTCTGAACCTGTTAACGCTGTAGCTCCTTCTTCACTTGAGGACTTATTCGCATGACAACAATAAACGCAGACGCAGGAACTTTTAAAATTGTAGACTCCCTTATGAACAAAATTGGATATCGCACTACCAAAAACAGAAGTTTTATTTGGGTAACTTTTCGGAAAGAAGGTATTCACAAATATCCTGCAGCAGCAACTGATCCTAAATTAGCTACTGGAGATTGGTTGGATGTTTCTTTCTTAGGAACACCTCATAGACATATTTTTCATTTTAGAGTAGAGATGGAAGTATTTCATGATGATAGAGATGTTGAATTTATCCAAGCTAAACGTATTATGGAGCGTTGGTATTCTGATGGCACAATACAATTGGATTACAAATCATGTGAAATGATGGCAAAGGATTTATATGATAAACTTATTGCAACTTGGCCTGATAGAGATTATATTATTGAAGTATCAGAAGATGGCGAGAACGGATGCAGAATGTATTTTGAAGGAGTAAAAAATGTCTAAGTTATATTATATGGGGTTGGAGCCCTATGAAGGTAGATATACTTTGCAGTTACAGCAATGGAGCGAGGATGCTTTCAAACGTCGAGGTATTGATTATGAAATAATTCATGGTGAAACTCTAGATGATTCGAAAGCAATTGTTACTGGTCAAGTATTAGATGCACATGGGCGTAGTTATTATTCTTTGACGCAAATGGCAAAGCTTGTTAAGAAAATGAAAGCAGGTGAGATTACCTGGGAAGATACTATTTTCTTTGAAGATATGTTTACTCCCGGTATGGAAGTATTGCCATATATTATGGATCAATTGCCTTGGGAATATCAACCTCGAGTATTTGTTCGTTGTTTAGCTCAAACAATTGACCCCGATGATTTCCTTCATGTATGGGATATGCAAGAATGGATGGCACACTATGAAAAGATGACCGATCACTTTGTTACAGG
>Ga0315906_10002206_pt1 | contig 27708 bp, 22 predicted proteins | sample LakEriMetagenome_4_FD_203526 | JGI IMG/M metagenome (GOLD analysis project Ga0315906, IMG submission 203526) | Freshwater fungal communities from buoy surface, Lake Erie, Ohio, United States - Buoy 2 MA122 | ecosystem: Environmental > Aquatic > Freshwater > Lake > Lake biofilm | place: USA...
GTGCGGAAAGCTTCGCCAAAGAGCTTGGCGCGCGCCTGATCCTCGCGATTGTAGGAGAGAAAGATGTCCGGCACGCCCGACCCCGCTGGTATGGGGCGCAGGGTTACATGACCCGCCGGGGAAGGTCGAATCTTGCCCTGGAAACCGAAACACAATGAACGGCTGTAGTTGGCGAGCCCCGCCTGTTTGAGCCCGCCATCGCGACCGGCAGTTAACGCGCGACTCCGCCATCTGAAACATCATGGGATAGGGGCGACGTGGGCCCCAGAACGAAGGTTCTTGAAGCGCTCGGATCGAAAAAGTCTGGGGCAGGTCAGGCGAGCAGCGGTGTCAGGGTTTCGCCAATGCCCGTGCCAACGCCGGGCGAGCGTAGCAGGCATCGGTCCAGCGCTGCACATTGGCATGCTCGCTATAGTCGAAGCGGATCATTCCCATCAGATGCATCACCGAAGCTACATTTAGATCTGCCACCGAAAAGGCGCTTCCCACCAGCCAGTCACGTCCCTTTAGCGCTGTGTCCAGCACCTTCAGCGGGCGTTGCAGGTTCTTGGTGGCGTGCTCAACGACCTTGGGGTTGCGCTTGTCCTCAGGTGTAAAAAGCTTCTGGATCACGATCTGCATCTGCAGCGGTTCAATCTCACTGATGCCCCAGACGCTCCATTGCCAGGTCCGCGCCTCATCCTCGTCTGTAGAGGGGTAGAGCGCTCCGCCATAACGTTTGGCCAGATGGAGGTTGATGGCCATGGACTCAAACAATTGCAGGTCGCCGTCGATCAAGGCTGGGATACGCCCATTAGGGTTGACGGCTAGATAGTCTGCCCCCTTGGAGTCGGCGCCATAGGTGACTGGCACATGCTCATAGTCGATGCCCGTTTCCTCCATGCCCCAGATGGCGCGGATCGCGCGGGAGTTCGAAATGCCGAACAGTTTGGGCCTGGTCACGGGTTCTAGTCCCCTCGATGGTGGTGTCGGACAAATGCGAGCCGGTCTCAAATTGCGCAGATTTACCGATTCAGCCAGCTCAAAGTGTACGTCACTCGGCGAGGGCGTCTGAACGTGTCGCCTTGAATACGGGGCAGTGGCTGTTGGCGATTTCCGACCTGAACGATCTTGCTTCTAGGTATGACCGTTGTTGAACAACCACCCCGGTCGTAACCTCGCGGCGACAAGGTAGAAATCGGGACAGATAAAGGACGATGGATGATCGAAAAGAGCGACGATCGCCCGCCTGTTGCTCTTGAGCAGCGCGGCGTTGGCGCCGACCAGCGCATGTTCTCGCCTTCGGCGGCGCGAAATGCGGCCCCGATCCTTGCTATTCTGCAGCGCGTCCTTCCCTCAAGCGGTTCAGTGTTGGAGATTGGTTGCGGTACGGGCGAGCACGCTGTTTCTTTCGCGGCAGCGATGCCGCAGCTCACTTGGCGCCCGAGCGACCCCGATCCTGACGCGCGCGCGAGCGCGTCAAGCTGGATCAGCTTTGCCGACCTTAGCAATGTATCTGCGCCGCTGGATATCGATGTCTGCGCAAGCACATGGTGCGTGGAGCAGGATGCGCCTTTTGATGTCATGATCTCGCTGAACATGGTTCATATCGCGCCGTGGTCGGCGAGCCTCGGATTGTTCGCTGGCGCCGGCCGACTGCTTCGTGCCGGTGCGCTTCTCATCCTCTATGGCCCATTCACGCGTGACGGCGCACACAATGCGCCCTCAAACGCTGCATTCGACGTGTCCCTCAAGGCGCGAAACCAGTCATGGGGCTTACGCGATATCGCCGATCTTGAGCGCCTCGGTGAGGTGTCGGGTCTGGTTTTGCGTGAAACGATCGAGATGCCTGCCAACAACAGAATGCTTGTCTTCGCTAAACGAGACAACGCCTGATTGCTTCCGGTCCAGGCAGCAGTTGTTGGCGGCGGCCACCGTTGGGTGACGCAAGCACGGTGGGGCAGAGAATGCTGCGCATCGAAGTCAGCCGTCGGAGGTTGCGTCAGCTGACTTCGTCCAACGACCGCTAGCGATGCGATGGAAGGCTCTCCACCCCGTGATCCGCCCCCTTTGAAGTGGTCCGCCTGTGAACCGGCGTGAGGTCAAGGCGCCCATAGGCGTTCTACGAGATTTATTCTGTAGCAAGCCCGCGGGGTCCTCTGGCGGCGCCTGTTCATACCCAGATCTCAGCGTCCGTCTTCAGACCAAACGACTTGGACAGGGTATGGCCGTTGCGACGGATTTGCGCCCGCCATCTCTCCGCGCGTTTGGCGAACGTCGCCAAGGGTCGCTCCATCGCTAGGGCATCGCTCTGGCCTTGAGCCTGGCCCAAATCTGGTGCACCGCGTCCGGAAACCATCGCAACGACCCGGAACGTATGTCGAAATTCTTGGTGCAGATTGCTGCGCCAACACTTTGAGAATTCACAAAAAGTGACCCAGTTTCAATCGAATAGGTTCTGCATTGCGCCCATGATGGAGGCGTAAAATATCTCAATCTTTTGAGATACTTACGAGGTTTGTGTCACGCAGGGGTCACACTGAAATCCCGCGCGCGCGTTTTGAAATATGGGGCAACACGGAGCAATTGCGGACGACATCAGGAAGCGTCTGGCGGCCGGCAGATTTGTTCCGTTGCGTTCAGCCAGGATCACTTAGCACGTGACACAAGCTGATGTCCCCAGACCTCTCTTGGCCGCGTTCGCACTGTTTACTTTGATTGCGCTGCGATTGCATGCGGCATGAGAAAAGCCGAAAGGTCAACGAGGATGGTGGCGAGATCCCCAGGATCGACATCGACCGTTTCGACAAAAGCTGTCCATTGCGCGCGCTTCCGGTCGTCCGCCGCGAAGGCAGGCGTCAGCGCGTCGGGCGGCGCTGTCGGGATTGGGGTCCCGCGGCGAGCGAACGTCGCGGTTATGGCACGCGCCAAGCGGTCACCGGTAAAGCTGAAGGCCCGGCTGAGAATCCAGATGTCATGGAAGTCCTTCATGCGAGTGTTGTCGCGGCCTAGCGACGTGATTGCCTCGAATTTCTCGGCAATCACGGTCTCTCGTGCATAGCCGCGGAGCTGCGGCGCCGGCATGCCGAGCAGAACGGGGTAGTTGAGTGTCTCGGGCTCCGGCTCCAGCGCGTCGCCGAAGCCGATGTCTATCGAAATCTTGAGTCGCGCACCGCCGATTTCGGCTGTGGTGACGAGGCGAAGACCGCCATAGGCGAGATGCTCGCGGATGCGCTCGACCTTGAGTGCTGCCACGTCGAAGACAATGCCATCGTCACCGTCGGTCGCCATTATCTCACGGAAGACGGCAAGCATGTTTTCCCCATCGGGATCGCCGAAACCCAGCAGGTCGAGGTCGCGCGTGCCGCGGTGGGGAGCATCTAGCCAGGTCATTAGCAGGGTGGCACCCTTGAGAACGAAGCGTCGGGCGTACGCCGATACACTGAGCCTGTGGAGCAGTCGCTCGACCGCATATCGGTTGAGGACGAGGTCAAAGACCTGACCGTTAGCTTTGGAGATCGCCAACAGGCGCGCGCGGACCGAGGCGCCCATATTCTTCTTCTGCTCAGGCTGCTTTGGATCAGGCATTGGCAGTCAGCGCTTCCAGGTAGGGTCGCACGACGGTCGCGACGCCGCTCTTCATCGCTTGTCGCGATATAGTAGCGGGCGTCACCTTGCGCTGCCGCAGGGCCTCCTGCAGTCCCTCCAGCGCGATGTTGAGACCGACGGAGCGGCGGTGGCGGAAGCAGTCGGCGATGGTCTTGGTGATGCTGAACACCTTCACCCGCACGCCTTCGATCGTATGCGTTTCTACGCCGTCGCCGAGCAGAGCGTTTGTCATGCGCACGATGCGCAGCGGCGGGGAAGAGGGCTCGGGTGCCCAGTCGCTGACGCCGATAGCGATCCAGACTTTACGTGGCAGCTGGTCGGTAAGGCCGTGGAAGGCCAGAGCGGAGGTCAGGCAGATGATCCCTTTGGGCACGCGCGCCGCCGCTTCCGCGAGGCTGTGCTGGGCGTGGAGTTCGGCGTCGGCGAGCTGGTAGAGGCCGCGCGCCAGACGCACGACTTCACCGTCGTTTGCCATGCGTGTCATGGTCGCCGCGGTAACGCCGGCCGCGCGGAGGTCGGCCAGCCGCGCCATGCCACGCTCCGCTAGCAATTTGCGGGCGATCGGCCGTTGTTGGCTGACGCGAGGCATTGATACAGAACCTCTGATTATGGCATCTATGTTCAGAGGAATTGTATCAATCGAATGCACTGCCGGGAAGGCCCAAATTGAGGCTGCCGCGATGCGTTAAAGCCAGCCACATGGTGAGGGCTTGATTAGGAGCATCAGGCTTTCGGCGATGTCCTTCCGGCCTGACCTTTCACGCCGTGGACAGGCGCAGTAGTCGGCTACTCCCTGCTGATCGCCGTACTCCGCCTATGACTGGAATACCCCCCGTCTTTGGACAGTCGGACCAAACATTACGGACGGCGTTACTGGGGCCCACAACAGCCACTCAGCCCGCCCAGACTATCGCGCTCCGTTCACGCGCCAGGGTCCGTCGCAGCACTCTCCGGCCATTCGCAATTGCGGGGTCCAGACTCCGCCGAGGGAAAGCCCGAGGGGCGTAGGTTGGCCCTTCGATAGCGCGGCGTCGACTCGCTTGGTGAACGTCTTGCTGCTAGCAGTACCCTTCGGGCCACGACGGATGGGGCCGATCCACGCCAGAGGGCGTTGCCATGGATATTCACGCGCTTTCGGAGGCCTTGAGGACCTCCCTTGAAGCTTTGCGCACAGTGCTGCTGCAACAGGCATGGTTGGGCTTCGCCCACAATTCGATCGCCGAGGCAGATGTCTCCACAATTTGGACGATGGTAGTTGTCGCATTGGTTCCCATCGTGCTGGGGATCGTAATCCTCTGGCCGGTCAGGAGGAAAATGTCCGCCATCGCTACAGGCCTGCCTGTGCGGAAGTCGTCAGCTCACTGCAGAACGGAACATCTTCCGCCTCGCAGACATCCGGCTGGGTCCTAGTTGTTCGCCAGCACTTCCCACGCCAGACAGACCTTGCCCCGCACTCGCAGGCTCACTCAACAAGGTCGCGCGTCAGCTAAACGAGCGGCCCAGGAAACGCTGGACCTCCACTCACCAGCGTCGAGATTTCGCAAGTGCTTTGCGTCGATCAGTTGAGAACGCCGCCCTTTCCGGACCTTGAATTCGAGTAGCGGACGTTCCTCTCCTAGGACACTCGGATGACACATCGAAAGCCGATGTGGCTGGTGGATGAATCGATCATTTGGGCGTGGCGCGCCGCCGGTCGGTAGCGTTGGCAGTAGCTGGCGGCGCAAAGGTGAGAGCCGCCCTTCAGCACCTTCCGACCGATCGCAACGTCCGGCATGGCTGGATCATAACTCTCGGCCTCCAGGCCCCCGCGGGGGTTTGAGACCGTGCAGCACGTCCCGCCCGTCTTAGCCTCGACGACGGGTCTCGCGTACCAGTCGGAGGTCCATTCCCAGACGTTTCCGATCATGTCGAAGAGGCCGAAGCGGTTTTGCGGAAAGGCGCGGACTGGCGAGGTGCGGAGGTAGCCGTCCTCCATAATGTTATGGAAGGGGAAGTCGCCTTGCCAATAGTTGGCGAGCATTGCACCGCCCGGCGCAAGCTCGTCGCCCCAGGCGAACTCTCGTCCTTCACAGCCGCCGCGGGCGGCGAACTCCCATTCTGCCTCTGTGGGAAGCGCCTTGCCCGCCCAGCGCGCATAGGCCTCAGCATCAGTGTACGCAACGTGGACCACGGGGTGGTCTTCCAGCCCACGAAGGTTGCTGCCGGGCCCAAGCGGATGGCGCCAGTCCGCGCCGAAGGTGAACGCCCACCACCGGGCAAAGTCGTTCAACGCCACGGGCCCCTTGGTCGGCATGAAGACGAGCGACCCCGCCTTGGCCATCTCGGCGGACATGCCGGGATAGTCGGCCGTCTCCGGAGGTGTTTCGGCGATGGTTCGATGTCCGGTGGCCCTGACGAACCGGGCAAACTCGCTGTTGGTCACGGGCGTTTCATCGATCCAGAACGGATCAACCTGCACGCGGCGGACTGGCCGCTCCTCTGGGTAGAAGCGATCCGAACCCATGCTGAAGACGCCGCCATCTAGGGAACGCATGCCTTTAGGCGGTTCCCCGCTTCGGGGCCGACCTGCTCCTGATCGGGATCGATCGCGCCGCACCAATCTCTGTCCCCTTCAACACTTCATACCGACGAACTCCGCGACACCCTACTTCGCGACCAGATCGTTCCGGAGCCAGCGGCAGGTCAGGAGGAAGAAGCCGCCGCCAAGGGCGAAGAGGCCCGCGGTGATCAGAAGCGCCCGCTGGAGGCTCTGCGGATGGGCGGCTGCACAGGCCGTCTCGAGCGCCGGACTCAAGGCTGCTCGTGCGGCGCCTTCGCAGGCGCCGCGGGCGAGGTCGGGCGCGTTCATCGCGGCGACCTGGGTCGCGAACAGTAGGTCGCTCAGCCAGCCGACGAAGAGCGGGCCGAACCCGTAGCCCACCAGGTTTACGACGAACATCAGGACGGCCGTGGACAGGGCTCGCGTCTGGGCCGAGACGACTCCCTGTCCGATCGTGTACTGGGCCGCGAGGTAGCTATACTTGACGAATCCGCCGACCACGAGGCCCAGCAGGCAAAGCCAAAGGTTGTGGGTGGTGAAGGCCAGCACGTAGAACGGCACGGACAGCGTCATGCCCGCCGCCGGCAGCCAGGCGATGGCGGTAGGGCTGCGGGCCCCGATCTTCTCGGCCAGCCAGCCGGTACCCAGTGTTCCCAGCGACGCGGCGATCGTCACGGGCACATTGATCATCAGGGCCGCCTCGCCCGGAGTCAGGCCGAAGCTGCGGTTGAAGAACAACGACTGGAACGACGAGATGCCGTAACCGCAGAAGGCCGCGACCGTCGCCGCCGCCGTCATCGACCAGAACGAGCGCTTGGACAGGATCTCGCGGAGGCCGTCGCTAAAGCGGACCGTCTGGCGTCGGGGCGTTCCCGGCGGGTCGGTGTAGCCGCGAGGCGGCTCGCGCACCGAGAGCTTGAAGGCCGCGGCGATGAGCAGGCCCGGCATGCCCAGGATGAAGAATGCCCAGCGCCAGCCCAGCGCGTCGGTGATCGGCCCCCCGATCGCGTTGGCCAGCAAGGCTCCCAGCGTGACGCCCATGGCGTAGTAGCCGAGCGCTGTCGAGCGGGAGCTGGGCGGATAGTAGTCAGCGATCAGCGAGTTGGCCTGCGGGGTGCAGCCGGCCTCGCCGATGCCCACGCCGATCCGGCACATCAGGAGCACCCAGAAAGCGCCGATCGTCAGCGACCCGATCGTTACCTCGACAGCCAGACCGCACATTGCCGTCATCAGCGACCATAGCGCAATGCAGACGGTCATGATCCAGACCCGTTGCCGGGTCTCGGCAAACTGGGCCAGGGGGATGCCGACGATGGTGTAGAGCAGGGCGAAGCCGAAGCCGGTCAGCAGCCCGAAGCCCGTGTCCGAGATCCCGAGCTCAGTCTTCAGCTGCGGCGCAACCACAGAAAGCAGCTGACGGTCCATGAAGTTCAAAATGAATATCAATAGGAGCGCGTTGAGCACATAGGTTCGGTACAGCCTCGAGCCGAAACCACGGATGTGCACCTGTCCGCCCTCGACTGCTACGGTCATTGGAATCCGCCTCGGCCAAACTCCCACCAATGCCTAGCTGCCTCTTGCTGCGCCCTTACGACCGGAAAGGCCTTGAGCTACTCGTCAGTAATTTTGCCGCCCTTGTTGTGTCCACGTGTTCGAAGTGGTCGGCTGGTTGTCCGACGGTAACGAACTCCTCCTCGGTCACCGTTACATCACCATTCGCGTCCCATCTCGGCATCATGATTCCAGGGCATACACAGGCTCGGTTGGCGACGGAGCGCCGATGGATCACTCGGGTCCGCCTCCGAACAGGAGCGGTCGCGGATCGACCGGCAGGCCGTTCACGTAGTCCCGCACGAGCTTCACGTATTTACCGTTGTTCGCGGGGTTCCGGCCTATGGGCTCCCAATTCGCAGGCGGCGACATTGTCGCCGACCAGGCCTCGAAATGCGCTTTCATCCTATGCAACCGCTGGGGCTGGGCAGCGGCGAGGTCATGATGCTCGCCGATGTCTGATTTCAGGTCGAAGAGAAGAAATTCGCCCTCTGCTTCCACCAACTTCCAATGCCCTTCGCGCAGCGCGCTGTATTGCGGCGACGCCCAGAACAGCTGCCGGTGCGCATCTCCCGTCCTCTGCCCCTTCAGGTACGGCATCAAGTCGACGCCATCGAGCCCATCGCTCTTTACCTTGGCCGCCGCGAGAGCGGTCGCAGTGATGTCCATGCCGATGCCAACAGTCGCCGACGTCCGCCCCTCGGGCACGACGCCGGGCCAGGAGAAGATGGTCGGGACTCGAATGCCCCCTTCGAGCGTCGTCACCTTCACGCCATTCAGGGGGCCGTTGGACGATGTCGTTTGCCAAGTCGGCCCGCCATTGTCGCTGGTGAAGACGATCAGTGTCTTTCGCCGCAAACCGTTGCGGTCGAGCGCCTTGACGATCTCGCCAACGCCGTCGTCGAGCGCCATCAGCATGGCTAGATACTTACGCCGGTCTGGATTCGGTTCGTCCTTCACCCGGTCGAGATAGGCCTGGGTCGTCTGAAGGGGTGCGTGCACGGCGTTGTACGAGGCGTAGATGAAGAACGGCTTGTCCTTGTGCTGATCTATGAAGTCCACAGCTTCCTTGGTGAACGCCTCGGTCGTGTGATCCGGCATGGCCGTGGGCAAATCATTGCGTAAGGGGTTCTTGCCGCCGGAGGGGGCGTCCGCGGTATAGGCGAACGCCCCCTCCAGAAAACCGTAGAAACTGTCGAAGCCGCGCGCGTTTGGCCTATTCTCCGGGCTCCAGCCCAAGTGCCATTTGCCAACCATGGCGGTGGTGTAACCCACCTTCTTCAGGCGCTCGGGCAGAGTCATCTCTGACTTGGGCATGCCGTAGCTGGCCTGCGCGCCCCGCGCCGGATTACTGTAGAAACCAAAGCGCTGCTGGTACTTGCCGAGCAACAGCCCCGCGCGGCTCGGTGCACACGTGGGATGGTTCGCGTAGAAGTCGGTCATGCGCACGCCACCGGCCGCCAAGCGGTCGATGTTAGGCGTACTTACGTCGCGCGCACCTTGAACGCCTAGATCACCATAACCCAGATCGTCGGCCAGGATGACTATGATGTTCGGGCGATCTTGCGCCGGCGGGGCGGCAGTGTTGGCACACGCAGCGACTGTAACAGCGGCGGCGAGGGACAACCCGCAAACGTTCGCCCACATTTGCCGGTCCATGGAACCACCCCAGAATGCGGCGCCGCTTACCACATACGGCGGCAAGGCTGCCAAGTGCAGGCCACGAATATGCCCGTTGGAGATTGGAGGGCACAAATGCCCCTCAAGAATACATGCAGTCGCAATAGTTATTATGGCTCGAGGCTCCTGCTCGGCAATCAACGCCCCAACGATTGAACCTCGTATACGGCGCTGGAGAAGGATATCCTGGCTCGACAACATGCCTCTCTGGAATTCATCCATGACGCTGGTTGCATGGCGGCATGTGTAGCGATCCGATAACCATGCTTGAAACCTCGACGCCCCCGCGGGGTACTGGTCCAACTTGGAGATTCCGATGCGCGCAAGCCTGCGTGGCGCGACTGTGGCCGCCCTGATGGCCTTGTTCAGCCTGACCCCGGCTCAGGCCCAGAGCTTTGATGGCCTCAAGGTGTTCTTCTGCGGCACGGGCGGTCCGCTCGCAAGTTCGGGGCGCGCACAAGCCTGCACTGCGGTCCAGGCGGGAAACACGCTCTATTTGGTCGATAACGGCGTTGGTGGTTGGGACATGTTTCGCCGGATGCAGGCGCCGACGAATAGCCTGAAGGTGGTGTTTGTGACCCACCTCCATGGCGATCATATCGCCGGCCTTGGCGAGGCGGCGGAAGGGAGTTGGGTCAACGGTCGTACCGATCCGTTGACCCTCGTGGGACCGGAAGGGACGGACAACCTCGCCCGAGGGTTCAACCTCGTCTACGAACGCGACCGTGTCTTCCGCAAGGCGCATCATGAAAAGGGGGATATAAAGTTCCCGCTGGACGCTGCCCAGATACGTTCGAAGGTCGTCGAGATCCCCAAGGCGGATGGCACAGCGCTGGCCTGGAAGGATGGCGATCTCGCCGTCACGGCGATCCGCGTGGCGCACGACCCTGTGAGTCCCGCCTTCGGATACCGCTTCGACTACAAGGGCCGCTCGGTAGTGATCAGTGGCGACACTATTCCCTGGCCACCGTTGGCTGCTGCCGCGAAGGGGGCCGACGTCCTCATCCACGAGGCGCAGAGCAACACCATGATGATGATGGTCTCGCAGAATGCGCCTACGAAAAGGGCCGCTGCGATCTTAGCCGATACCGTGACATATCACACAGAGCCCAAGACTGCGGCTGACCTCGCGCGAACGGCCGGCGTCCGGATGCTCGTGCTAAGCCACCTCACCCAGGCTGGCATGCCGGGCTTCCCGGACGCCTTCACGCAAGGCATGGACGATGGGCCAAAGCTCGACTGGCTGCTGGCAAAGGACGGAATGACGCTCGAGCTTCCCGCTGGCGGAAGCGAGATCAAGATTTCCGGGCGTTAAGGCCCATGCCGGGAAGCCGATAGCCAAGCAACGCTGAGGAGCCGCGGCATGACCCTTCGCTACGATCTCTACTGGTCGTTCCGATCACCTTACTCGTACTTGGTCACGCCAAGGCTGCTTGAACTCGAGGCCGAGTACGACGTCGCGTGCAATGTGAGGCCAGTTTTCCCGCTTGCCGTCAGAACACCTGAGTTTTTCGACAGAGCTGACCCACTTTATCGTAGTCATTTGGTTGCCGACGTAACCCGTGAGGCGGCATTTCTGGGCATGCCGTTCCGCATTCCGCCGCGGCCAGACCCAGTCCAGCAGGAGAAAGGAAACTACCGTGTCGCACAGCCATATATTCACCGCCTAACCTACCTTGGCGTAGCAGCCGCGGAGCTGGGTCGGGGCCTTCAGTTCCTCCGTGAGGTCAGCCACATTGTTTGGAGCGGGGAAGTCGATAACTGGCACGAGGACGATCATCTCGCGCGGGCGGCGGAACGCGCCGGACTTGATCTGTCCGACATGGATGCCGCTGTTGCCGCCGACAACGCCCGCTTCGAGAAGATCGTGAATGAAAATCAAGTGGCTCACCGCGCGGCGGGGCATTGGGGCGTGCCGGCTATGGCATTCAACGGCGAGATATTCTTCGGCCAAGACCGGTTCAACCAGCTCAAGTGGCGGATGGAGGCAAAAGGTCTGGCGAGAAGGAGGTGAACCGGGGGTGGCAGCCGGCTCAGTTCCGCCCCGCGGGCGAAGCGTTCCCGGTCTGAGCCTGTTTCCTCGCAATTCTCACAATCTTCTTGACGACCGGCGATCCCCATTGCTCCGGGTTGCCGACGGCCCAGAGAGCAAATCTCTCGGAAAAGACGTTCGGGATTTCGACTAGGTCGCCCCGGCCCAATCGTTTAGCATAGGCGAAGCGAGGCCCGACACCGACGATGTCGGACAGAACGGCACAGTCGGCGATGACTTCATAGTCTTGGCAATTGATCGCTGTGGCGTTGCCCTGTTGCTGTCGCGAAAGTCGGCTAATCCATTTCGGATTTAGGCCAGGCGAAGCAATCGGGAATTCAAGCATGTCGTTTGTCGTGAGATCGCCCACTCGTGAGAGAAGCGGGTGCCCAGGGCGGACCACGGTCGCGATTTTGTCTTCGATCACCTTTGCTTTCATCAAATCACCGTCGCCCAATTCTCGCGCCGTAAGATGCCAGACAAAGGCGAGATCGTAGCGATTGTTTGAGACGCCCTCGAGCAGATCCCTGCTGCTTTCCATCCCGATGTCGAGGTGTAGATCGGGAAAAGCTGCCACGATCTGCGGTACAATACCCGCCACCGGCTGGACGCGACCAATCGCTGCGGAGAAGCCTATCCGCACGCGGCCGCTCCCCCCTGTAGCTAGGCTTTCGAATTCCTGTTCCAGAGCCAACACCGCGTTCAGAAGCAGCCTACCCCTCTCAGCCAAGAGACGCCCGTACTCTGTGGGCTGCAGGCCGGCGCCTGTTCGTCTGAACAGCTTTACGGCCAACTGGGCTTCCAACTTGGCGATGCTCTTGCTCAGCGCCGGCTGGGTCATGCCGAGGATAGGGGCCGCATGCGTGATACTGCCTGCGTCGCATATCTGGACGATTTGGCCGAGGTGCTTCAGTTCGATCCGTTCAACGCCCCAAGGCAGCGAGGACTTGCCGTTCTGCTCTGTCTGAATCTTCTTCGTCATCGCCACATGACCCATTGGCCCCCCGATCGAAAATATTCCATACAGGAATGGGACCATTAGCAAATTGATATATTCGCCCTTCACTCGCAAGCCTATCCGTTGCCCATTGGTGGCGGGCTCAGTTCGCTGCCGAGACCCTTGAGGTGATTGGATGCGGAAACTAACGTTGGGGCTTGTGCTGTTGGCGGTGTTGGCCGGTTGCGCCAGTCCGAAGGTTGCGGCTGATGCGGCGGCGCTGCCGCTCAGGGCCGAAACGCTGCGCACGCCGGATGAGCGTTTCGCCAATCTCCAGGGCTGGTCCTTCAAGCCGCACTATGCCGACGTCGCCGGCTATCGCATGCACTATGTCGACGAGGGTCCGCGCAACGCCGCGCCGGTGCTGATGCTGCACGGCGAGCCGACCTGGGGCTATCTCTACCGCAAGATGATCCCCCCTGTGGCTGGAGCCGGGCATCGGGTGATCGCGCCCGACCTGATCGGCTTCGGTCGGTCGGACAAGCCGGTGGCGATGGATGCGCACAGCTACAAGTTTCATGTCGATGCGATCAGCGAACTGATCCGCGAGCTGGATCTCACGAATATCACCCTGGTGTGCCAGGACTGGGGCAGCCTGATCGGCCTGCGGGTGGCCGCAGAGAACCCTGATCGTTTTGCCCGCATTGTGCTCGCCAATGGCGAGCTGCCAGCAGGCGAGAGTATGGGGCCCGGATTTGTGGCTTGGAGCCGGAGGGCGGCTGGCTTCCGGGCATCGGGCGACATGCCGGTTGGTCAGATAGTCGGTGGACAGCAAGGGCCCGATGTCGTTGCGGCATACGATGCGCCCTTTCCCGACAAGAGCTACAAGGCCGGACCACTGATCATGCCGGCTCTCGTCCCGGTCTCGCCGGAGGATCCCGCAGTCTCCGCCAATCAGCGTGCCTGGGAGGTTCTCAAGACATGGCATAAGCCCTTCCTCACGGCGTTCTCGGACGGGGATCCAGTGACGCGGGGAGGGGACAAGAAATTCCTCGAACTGGTTCCGGGGGCAAAGGGCCAGAAGCACACCACCATCAAGGGCGCTGGCCATTTCCTGCAAGAAGACAAGGGAGAGGAGCTGGCCGCGGTGGTGATCCAGTTCTTGAAGGACAATCCATAGGGCGTGAGGTCCGGCGTCAGCGCCGGCTGCGTCAAACCAAGGATACGAGCGGCCTCCGTGATGCTCCCCGCGTCGCATATCAAGACGACCTGGACGAGGTGCTTCAGTTCGATCCATTCAACGCCCCAAGGCGGTGATCACTTGTCCTTCTGCTCTGACTGAATCTTCTTCGTCATCGCCACTCGACCCCGTGGCTCACCGGATCGGAAATATTCCATCGAGGAATGATAGCATTCCCAACTGCCGGTATTCAGCCCCCACCAACAAGCCCAATATTCGCTGATACGAGAACGGTGCCAGGTGTCTGTCAGATCTGCCCAGCTCTACCTGACCGCATTCTCACAAGTTTCAAGAATGCATGAAAGCAGGAGGGGAAATACAATGACCAATCGAACCGGCGCACCGAGGTCGCGGAGATTGAGCCGCCCGTGGCGGAGGACCCTTCTTTGCGGCGCGGCGACCGTCACTCTGCTTGACCTCCCCGGCACTGCGGCTCTTGCGCAGGGCGACCAGACCGTTGATGTCGACAAAGTCGTCGTCACCGCCACCAAGCGCGACGAGCGGGTGCGCGACGTGGCCGCATCGGTGGCTGTCACCACCGGGGAGCAACTCGAGGCTGTCGGGCCCGTGACAAGCACCGCCGACCTGATCAGCGCGGTACCTGGCGCGCGGTTCAACAACCTAGCCAACCCAATGCTGAGCGAGATATCCATCCGAGGCTCCGGTACTCAGCGGGCTACGGGCGCAGATTCCTCCGTCGGCCTCTATGCCAATGGCGTCTTCGTTGGCACGAGCGGAGTCGGCGGGCGCAATGTCGCCGTAATCGATAGCCTTGATGTCGAACGGGTCGAGGTGCTTTCGGGCCCACAGGGCGCACTCTACGGCCGCAATGCCGAGTTCGGAGTGATCAACCTTATCTCAGCACGTCCGATGTTCGAAACCTCGGGCAAGGTCGGGGTCAGCTACGAGACTGAGACCAACCAGTGGATCGGCACGGCGATCCTCAACCAGTCGATCAACGACAATTTTGCCGTCCGCATCTCCGCGCAGAACACCGAGCAGAGCGGGGGCTTCGTATACAATCCTACCCGGGACAGCTACTACGACCACACCAGCGGCTATCAGATTCGCGGACAGCTCCGTTATCAAGACGAAAACCTTGATGTGACTTTCCTGGCTCAGCGACAGGACATGGATTTGCCGTCGCACTGGTCGGCTTACACTTTCGCGCCAGCCAACACCGTCACAGGCTTCCCGGGCAACACCAACTACCCGAAGGGCTTCTTCGGCGACCCGAGAAATATCCCCCAGAATGGCGTGGCCTCAGCGACGCAGAAGATCGATAACCTGCATCTGTCCGTAGAGTACGATCTCGGCTGGGCGCAGCTCGTTTCGACCTCAAGCTACCGCGAGACCGATGCGCGCCAGCAGATCGACGTCGACGCCATCGACATCGCGACGCTGATTGCGCAGCAACAGCTTGGGAACCGCGGCGCATGGCCGTTCAGTACAACAGACAACAGCAGTAACACCAAGAGCTACTTCCAGGACCTCCATCTGACTGGCGCGCCGATGATGGACGGGAAGCTGAGCTGGTTGGTTGGGCTGGAACTGCTGAGCCAGCCGCTGGAGCAGTCCGTTGCGACCGACCGGAACCCGTGCGCGACAAATCGTGCGCCGAATCTGGTGATCGGCCAAGGCGTATGCGGCGGCACGCCGACAGCACCCTCCTGCACCGCAATCCTGGGGCCAGTGTGCCCGGCGGTGGTGAACTCCTACGGTTCTTTAGGTACCAACAGACAGACGTACGAATCCTCGGCACCATATGCGTCGGTCAATTATATACTTGACGGCGGCTTAAAGCTTGGCGGGGAGCTGCGCTACTCGGCCGACCGCAAGACCGGGCACAGCGAGGTGCGGGACCTCTACACCGGGCTGACTGTTCCGTTCCTCAGCGGCGGGGTGATCCCCGACGCCGACTACGGGTTCACTGATGGTCAGTGGACCTACACGGCCACGCTGAGCTGGATGATCCCTGGCTCGAGCAACCTTATCTACGCCAAAACCGGGACCGGCTATCGGGTCGGCGGCTTCAACTTCGCGATCTCGCCGCCGTTGATCACACCGCCGTTCCCAACCGGCATCACGGCCGCGACGAGCTATGCGCCGGTCACTCCCACTTACGATTCCGAGAGGAACAAGGCCTACGAGGTGGGCTTCAAGGGCGACCTTTGGACCCGCACGTACCTGACCCTAGCCGCGTATTCGCAGGAAACGACCCACGCGCTGGCCTCAGTTCAGGACGGTTGTCAGATCACCAACGCCTGCCTGTCCGCCAACTCCAACTACGTAGTCAACGCCGGAACCGTGCGCGGCTATGGGATCGAGGGCCAGTTCAACACGGCTTTTGACCTGGCGGGCGGCGCTATGTCGTTCCAATCGTCCGTCTCGAACCAGTTCGCCAAGTACCGTGAAGTCCCGGTGGCGGGACCCAATGGCCAGAGGCTGAACGGCCTTCCGATCGTCGATACCCAGATTGCTCAGAACCCGCAGTGGTTGGTCGACGCGACGCTCAACTACAAGCGTCCAATCGCCGAAAACTTCGATGGCTTTTTCAATCTGCGATACCACGGCCAGTGGGGCGGAGTGCAGGACCCAACGGTCTCGTCTGCAGGCGCGTTCAGGATGGACAACTTCGAAGATCTCGACCTCAGGACCGGCGTGCAGTACCGGGAGTTCGAACTGGCCCTTATCGTGAGAAACCTCACGAACGAGACTCACCGGTTAGCGCAGTTTGGAGCCCTCGGCACCAACACCATTACCCGGTTACCCGTCATCGTGGAGTCCCAGCAGCGGCTCAGCCTTCCCCGCAGCATAGCGGTTGAGGCCAAGTACGTCTGGTGATCTGACGAAGGCCCCGGCACACCCTCCTTGTCGACGACGTCATCGCAAAGGGTGTGGCGCGGCCGAAGCAGTTTGCTGTGCCGATGCCTGCGATGGGTGGAGCTGCGCTCTCCAATAGGACCTTGAGGCGGTAGCGGCTTACGTCTGGGCGGTCGGCCACGGGGCTAATCAAGCGAAGAGTTCGAGATTAAGGTAAGAGTGCTGCTGCTAATTGCCGTGAGCCACATGGAACTGACGACTGCTGAACCGGCCGCCGCTCCACTCTCCCGACCCACTCCCGGAAATCCAAGCGCCCGTACAGCGTTGGAGTTTATTCCAGCGAACGTGAAGGTGATTGTCATGTCGCCCGCGTTTCGAGCCCGGGAGCTCATTCCCTTCGAATACACACAATACCGGTCCAACGCTTTCCCTGGGCTGGCGTAAAGCCGCGGACCGGCTGGAACCAAGTACTACGCGATCAACATGTAGGACAGTTCGCTGACCCTGCACGGCGCCCCGACCCTGCACTGAACCATGCGCAACATTCCGGCGCAGTTTACGAGTCTGCCCATGGGCATGGTGCCTGAGGCGTAGCCGCCGGGCTCGGCCTACGGCCCGAACTATAAGGGCACCGCGATGCCCTACACCGGTTCGGGCACTTCGTCTGGCCCCGGTGACGACTATCATCTTCAGGTCTTCGCGCTGGACGCTGCGCTGCCCGCAGAGGCCGCCTCCAGCGACGAGACCCTTTCGCAGGCGATGCGCGTCCATGTCTTGGCGAGCGGTGAGATCGTCGGGCGCGGCATTGTCGATCCGGATCTGCAACCGCGAACACCGCAGCGCGCGCCGGCGCAGAGGTGGATCTCGTTCTTGATCTTGGCGGCAAGCTGGGACGCTGGGCCATCGAGATCAAGCGGACCGTAGCGCCATCGGTGTCCAGAGGGCTCAGGGTCGCCATCGAGGATCTCAAACCCGATCGCACCTTCATCGTTCATGGCGGCGAGAAGGATTTTCCTCTTGGCGGCGGCGTTGAGGCCATCACCCTCCGTGCTCTGAGTGGGTTGCTGCGGAATGCAAGATAAAGGTAGAGCGGCGGTTGGGACGCCAACCGCCTGTCTGCACATAGAAAAAACCGCCTCACATCCGTGAGGTGCTTGCGGCGGATCCGCCGCAATTTCTCTAACCGATTGCAAGCTGTCGACACGCGATTTCGATGCGCGATGCTTGGGCCATGCAGCGTGACGAAAATGAATTCCAGATCCGCATCGGGCGCTCAGCGGCCGACGTGCGTCCGGCGTTGAAGCAGGTGCGCGCTGGCGTGCGACGCGCATCTGCTTCAACGCCCAGGGGTGGCTCGCCGATCGGACAGTCCTCCGTGCGCGCCCACTTCGCAAAGGGGTCTGCGTCACGCGCGCGACCTGTCCGCGTCACGCAGCGCCGGGTCGTGGTGAAGGCCAGGTTCGTGGCCCATGTCGCAGGGCAGGCGAAGACGCTCAGGGCCCATGTCGCCTACCTTGGCCGGGAAGGCGCCGCTCGGCCGAACCAGCCCGAGGTCGGCGATCAGCGAGAGCCATCGCGCGGACAGGAGCAGTCTTCCGAGCAGCACATTGATGCAACGATCGGATACCTGTCGCGCGAGCGACAAGGCGGCGATGAGCCCTTCTATGACCAGTCCCGCAACTCGCTCGATGCGAGAGAAGCAACCCAAGGCTGGCACGCGGACAAGCGTCACTTCCGGCTCATCATCAGCGCCGAGGATGGCGCCGATCTCGGCGAGCTCCGTCCGTTCATCCGCGAGACCATGTCGCGCCTCGAGCGCCATGTCGGGACGCGTCTCCAATGGCTGGCGGTGGATCACTGGGACACCGACAATCCCCACACCCATGTCCTCATCCGGGGCATCCGCGCCGACGGGAAAGAGCTGATCATCCCAGGCAAGGTGCTGTCGGTTGCGATCCGGGAAGACGCGCAGGAGATCGCAACCCGGATCCTGGGGCCGAGGCCGGCGCTGGAGCTCCAGCGGACACGTGACCGGGATATCGGCGCCCGCGCACTCACCCGGCTCGACCGGGAACTCATCGCCCTCGACGGTCCAGGCGGCCTTGGCAGCTCATTCCGTCACACCGACCTCCTGCGCCGCCTCGACACGCTGTCAGGGTGGGGACTTGCCGCTGTCGGACAGGATGGCAGCTGGCGCCTTGCCTCGGACCTGCCAGCCCAGCTGAGGCAGATGGCGGAGAGTGACGAGGTCGCCCGCATCGTCGCCCGCCAGGGGCGCGGCCATACGGGCATGCCTGTTCTGGCTGCCGATACCAATCGCCAGGAATCCGGTCGGCTTGTCGGCCTGTCGTATTCCGATGACGGTGCGGACAATCTCATCGCCATCATCGAGAATGGCCGTGGCGAGCTACGCTATACTCGGTTCCGCGAACCCGGTGCGCTTGCGATCCTGGAAGATACGCCAAAAGGCGCGCTGATTGCCTTCGAGCCCCAGGAGGCCCGCATCGGCCCGTCAGACGAGGCCGTGGCGCGCGTCGCCCGCCTCAACCGCGGGCTCTACTCGGCTGACATCCACGCGCGGATGGAAGCAAACGTCCCCGACGGTCTTGTCGCCGCCAATATCAGGCGGCTCGAGGCGATGCGCAGGGCTGGCCTGATCTCCCGGGGCAGGGACGGCATTTTTGACATTGCCCCCGACCATCTCGATCGTGTGCTGACCTATGAGCGCGCCCGTCTCGTCCGCGCGCCGATGGCTCCGCGTGTGCAGAGCTACATGCCGCTCGCCAACCAGATCGCCGCGGCCGGACCAACGCATCTCGATCGCGCGCTCGCCGGTCTGGAGGCGGCGCCTGATGGCGCCGGCCATCTGGCGCGGGAGTTTCAAGCAGCGCTCCGGCAAAGGCGGCTGTTCCTGATCGAGGCCGGCTGGATGGGGGCGGCGGACAAGCTACTCCCGCGACAGGCGCTCGAAGACATGAGGGCCCATGAGCTCCGAACGGCCGCAAAGAAACTTGCCGGAGAGATCGGCATGCCGGTGAGGCTTGGGTCAGGGACTGTGTCAGGGGTCTACGAACGCCGCATCGACCTGGCGCAGGGAAGGGTGGCGCTGATCATCGGTGATCAAACCGCGCAGCTCGTACCGTGGCGTCCGGCGCTCGAAAGGTTTGCAGGTCAGAACGTGATTGGCGTTCAACGCGGCCGATCGATCTCGTGGAGCCTCCAGCGCGGAAGAGGGCTCGGACTCGGAATCTGACGAGGGCGGTCGGGTGCGATCAGAGCGCGAACGATGACTTGGGTTGAGCCTGAATAGAACGACGAGAGTTGAGTTGCAGCGGGGATTCTTCGCGCGCTCGGCGTGCTTGCGGCGGAAGCGCCGCAACTTCGGCTCAGGGGTGAATGCGCTGGCCGTGATGGGCAGCCTGTGGATGAATTGACCGAAGAGAGAAATGAAGACTGGTGCAAAGAATGTCACGCCGATCCCGCCGTACGCCCCCCACACTCAGACAGTCCGACCTGTTCGCCCTTCCTTCGGTTGACGCCAGGTATCAACCAGCCTCTTTCACGTGTGGAGCTGAGCCGCGTGAGAAAAGTAAGTTGGTGATCTCGGAGCTTGACCCGGAGCCGCAGAAGCAACCGGTGCAAGCTACGCCTGCGAGTCACTACGAGCGCCGGCCGTCGCGCGAAACGCACCCCGTTCCGGTTCACTTGCTTGACGTACGGGCCGCCGCCGCGTGGCTGGGCTTGTCAAAATCGACGCTCGACAAGATGCGCTGCTATGGAGTCGGGCCACAATTCATCCGCGCTACCGGCCGCGCCGTTCGCTACGACCCAGCCGATCTGGCAGCGTTTGCAGCAGCCAGGCGCCAGTCGCGAACGAGCGATGAAGTACCAGCCTAGCCCGGGCTAAACTGATTTGCTGAGCAAGGCGTGGAGGTTCTCAGGCCGAAGCTGGGTGTAGCGCTTCAACATCTTCCAGTCCTTGTGGCCCGTCACCAGTGGGACCTGTTCGATGGTGAGGCCAGCTTCGAACAGACGGCTCGTGCTCTCGTGCCGAAGGTCGTGGAAGTGCAGGTTCTCGATCTTTAGCTCCTGGCAGGTCCGCCGGAAGTTTGCGCCGATGGACCTGCCATTGTAGGGGAAGCAGCGCCCGCGGGTTCCTCTAACGCGATGGCGTTGCTGTTCGAGGATCTGATAGGCGTCGTATCCGGTCGCCGCCAGCAACGGCACTCGCTGGTCGTTGCCATCCTTGTTGCGTGGGTCCTTGCGGTTTTCGACGAGGATCGTACGCGTCCTGGGATCAAGATGCCGCCATTCGATCCGAACGATTTCGTCGAGGCGCATGGCCGTCGCGATCGCGAACTGGGTGATCGCCGTCATTGGCATTGTGTTGCGCGTGTTGCCGTCAAAATTAGTAAACAGTTTCTGTAGTTCATCTTCGGTGGGACGGCGATCCCGCTCCTGGCCACGCCCGATTGCGCCCATCCGACGAAGTGCGACCCGCGCAAGCCGCACGGCATCCGAATTGACCTGCAGGCCATGCAGTGCGGCTGCATGGGTCAGTACTGTGCCAATGAACGACATGTCGATTGCCAGCGTTGCGGGGCCGGCGCCAGCCTTCACGCGGTCCCGACCGTACTGGATGAGGCGGTCGCGGGTGAGATCTGCAATGGATTCGGAGCCAAGTTCGGCCTCCAGCCGGCGCAGGACGGATTCCTTCGAGCGACGCAGAGGCTTGCCGTAGGTCGCCAGGTCATCCATGTGCCGGTTGATGAGTGAAGCGAACGAGTCCTTTGTCGTGATGCGGGAGGCCAGCGGATCGACACCCCGGTCGGCGGCGCTTTCGATATCCCGCGCCCAGGCTTCACCGTCCGCTTTCGTGCGGAATGTCTTGTTCCACGATCTGCGTCCACGCCTGACCTGGACACGCCAGGCCCCTTTGCGTTTGTCGATCGAAGCCACCTGTCACGCTCCCCAAAGCTACTCAAATCGTGTCACGCTGGGGTCACACTCAAAACGGAAACACCCGGAAACGGGAGGAACCATGAGAGAACATTGTGACACGGTCACACGGTCTAATGCCCTGATGTTCCGCCATTTTCCATGAAAAATCAAGAACATAAGTTCTGCGTCGCTCCTATGATGGACTGGACGGACCGGAATTGCCGGGCTTTCCACCGCCATATGTCCCGCCACGCGCTGCTCTATACCGAGATGGTCACGGCCGACGCTGTCATCCATGGTGATCGTGACAGGCTGCTGGGGTTCGACGACTTGGAGCAGCCCGTCGCCCTGCAACTCGGCGGCTCGGAGCCCGAGAAGCTCGCACAGGCCGCCCGCATCGGCGCCGCCTACGGCTATTGCGAAATCAATCTCAACGTCGGCTGCCCGTCGGAGCGCGTGCAGTCTGGCGCGTTCGGCGCCTGCCTTATGCGCGAGCCCGACCTCGTTGCCGACTGCCTCTCCGCCATGCGCGAGGCGGTCAGCGTGCCGGTCACCGTGAAACACCGCCTCGGCGTCGATGATGACGACCCACGCACACGCCTCTTCTCTTTCGTCGAAACGCAGGCCAGGGCAGGGACCGCCCACTTCATCGTCCACGCGCGCATGGCATGGCTGAAGGGCCTGTCGCCGAAAGAGAACCGCGAAATCCCGCCGCTCGACTATGACCTCGTCGCCGACCTCAAGCGCGCGCATCCGCATCTCACCATCATCCTCAATGGCGGGCTCGCGAGCCTCGACGCCGCAGCACGCGAACTCCCTCGCGTCGACGGCGTCATGCTCGGCCGCGCCGCCTATCACGACCCCGCGCTGCTGCTGCAGGTGGACGCCCGCATCTTCGGCTGCAGCGAGCGCATCCGCACGCCCGCCGAGGCCGCCCGCGACTTCCGCCCGTGGATCATCAGGCGGCTGGAGCAGGGCATGCCGCTGCATTCCATGACGCGCCACATGCTCGGCCTCTTTCACGGCAGGCCCGGGGCGCGCCTCTGGCGACGCATCCTGTCGGAAAAAGCCCCCGGCGCCCGTGGCGCGCCCGCAATCAGCGTCTTTGACGAGGCGCTTGCCCACGTGCAGGCACAGCAGTCCAGTGACGTAACAGTCGGCGCCTAGCCTCGAGCCGGGCGGGATCGCAGGACCAGACACCCGTACCATCCCATGCCAGCATAGGTTTCGTATCCCGGTGTCTGCGCAAAGCCGACAACGTCATCCTGGGTGCGGTAGCTACCGCGCTTGCGCCCCTCGGTTGCCAGCGCAAACCTCTGTCCGAACAATGCGGCGCCGTCGGAGGACGCAATGACGCGGCCACGCGAGTCGAGCAGCATCGCGCACGTCTGTGAGCGCTCGTCTGGATTGAGCGGCAGATTCTCCACGATCGTCTGGGCCTGCGTTCGCCAGTCGAAATGGATCGCCAGCACGCCTTTCACCCGGCCAGTCGGTTCACCGCCTTCGCGCACCGCCGCTGCAAACGTGGCGACAGGGCGCTTATCCAGCTCCCGGTTAATCTCGACGTCGGCGGAAACGAAGTCGTCGCCCGATCGCGTCGCCAGCGCCTGCTTGAACCAGGGTTCGCGGGCGACATCGTGCCCCGTCACCGCATATCGATCCGGCCTGCCGTTGGCGATCACCCGCCCGTTGCGGTCACACAGCCAGAGGTCGAGATAGACGGTGTAGGCATTCAGGATCACGCCCATCCGGCGCGAGGCAAAGTTCGCGCTCTCGGCCGTGGCCGACGCGGCGCAGTCCACCATTGCAGCGTCCGTCGCCCACCATCTGACGTCGCAGCTACGCTCGTAGAGATTGCGATCGATCAGCTCAATGGACGTATGCGCAAGATCGACAAGGCGCTTTTCGCGCGCATCGTCCGCGGTCTTCCGCGCCATGGATCCAAGTTTGGCGATCTCGACCGACAAATCCCGCTTGAGCGAACTGGCGATCTCCCGCACCTCGTCGGAGATGCCGCGGACTTCCTGGGCGACGATCGCAAAGCCGCGTCCCGCCTCGCCCGCGCGATGCGCTTCAATCAGCGCATTGAGCGCGAGAATACGCGTGCGATGCGTCACCCGCTCGATCTCTTCGATCTTCCGATTGGCCAGCTCGCCGACCTTCGCCTGCGCGATGAAGTCAGCGATATTGGAAGTCGTGTCCTGGCCCGGCGTGGGCGCAGGACGTGCTGCAGCTGACATCGTTAAGCCCCCGATCGACTCGATAGCGCATAAGGCGATCAGCCGGTTTCCCTGATCTTAAAGCTTGCTGCTAGCAGAATCCGGGTCTGTTGCGAGGGCGTGGCGGGGCCACAACGCCGGTCAGCGAAATCTACTGATGGATGATGATCGCCCCGGGCGTCACGTCCCAGCCTTCCAGCCGGTTGAGGAAACTCATCCCGAGCAGCGAGTACTCGAGCCCTTCATCCAGCACGACAGCCTGTACATTCTCCAGAACGACGCCGTCGATCTCGATCTTCTCGATGAACACAGTGCCCGCCTTCACGCGTCCGGCGGCCGTGCGCACATCCACCACGCGCTCCAGCTTGTCGGTGTCGACACCGATCTTGCGCGCGTCGCGCTTGGTCAGCGAGATCATTGTGGCGCCGGTGTCGACCAGGAATTTCACCACGGCGCCATTCACGCGCGCCGTCGCCCAGTAATGTCCGTCGCCTTCCTTGCGGAGTGACGCCGTCCGGATCTGGTGGGGGCTCACCTCAGCGAATTTCGGCTCGGCGGGTTCAGGGTCTGCGACGGCCGGCTTGGCCTCGAGGCTCTCGTCCACAGTGCCGCGCAGGGCCACGACACCAAGTGCCGCAGCGCCGAAAAGAGCGATTGCCGGAACGATGCCTCGTATCAAGCGGCCGACTCCCAAAACCGCGGCTTTCTCAGCTCATAACAGAGAAAGTCTTCGGGAAGAACAAACGCATCGCAGTGAGAACCGTGGTCAGCCCAGCTTGCCGGCCGCCTTCAGCGCGTCGATCCGCGCGGGCAGGGCGGCCATCACCGTGTCCCGCTCGGCGTCGGAAAACTTCGCCCAGCGCGCGATTTCGCCCAGATTCCGGCCGCAGCCGAGGCAATGGCCGCTCTGGCCATCCACGACGCAGACCTTCACGCAGGGGGTCTTGATCGGCTGGTGCATGGCATGCCTTTACCCTAATCCGACCCGAAAAGCACCTTACCGTAGCGACAACGCGACCTAGCGTCATTGGGCAAAACCCCTTGACGTCCCTAACGTAAACAGGCGCACTCGCGCCATATCATATTACACGATGACTTCTTCCGTTACGTCATCCTGCCGCCGGAGATTCCGCCATGGACGTCCAGTTCACGCCAGAAGAAATCGCCTTCCGCGAGGAGGTCCGCACCTTCCTTGAAAACGAGTATCCGGCCGAGCTTCGCGGCAAGTACTCGCGCGACGAGTATTCCAAGGAGGACTTCCTCCTCTGGCAGAAGACACTCCACAAGCGCGGCTGGGGCGCTCCCGCCTGGCCGAAAAAGCATGGCGGCACAGGCTGGACCGCTACCCAGCGCTACATCTTCCAGGAAGAATGCGCCCGCGCCGAAACCCTGCCGGTCCCGCCGTTCGGAATGGCGATGCTCGCCCCGGTTCTGATGGCCTTCGCCAGCGAAGAGCAGAAGGCCCACTACCTCCCGCGCATCATCGACGGCACGGATTTCTGGTGCCAGGGCTATTCCGAACCCGGCGCCGGCTCCGACCTCGCCAGCCTGAAGACGAAGGCCGAGCGCGTCGGCGACCACTACATCATCAACGGCCAGAAGACCTGGACGACGCTCGGCCACTACGCTGACTGGATCTTCGTCCTCTGCCGCACCGACCCGACGGCGAAGAAGCCGCAGGAAGGCATCTCCTTCATCCTCGTCGACATGAAGACGCCCGGCGTGGAAGTCCGCCCGATCATCACGATGGATGGCGGGCACGAGGTCAACGAGACCTGGTTCACCGACGTGAAAGTCCCTGTCGCCAATCTCGTCGGCAAGGAAAACGAAGGCTGGACCTACGCCAAGTATCTCCTCGCCCACGAGCGCACCGGCATCGCCGGCGTCGCCCGCTCCAAGAAGGGCATCGAGCGCCTCCGTGAGATCGCATCCGTCGAACTCGATCAGGGCCAGCCCATCCTCCGCAACCCGGATTTCGCGCGCAAAGTCTCCGAACTCGAGATCGATCTCACCGCGCTCGAATATACCGAGCTCCGCACGCTCGCCCGCGAAAGCCAGGGCAAGGGCCCGGGACCGGAATCTTCGATCCTCAAGATCAAGGGCACCGAGATCCAGCAGCGCATCACCGAGCTGACGCTCGAAGCCGTCGGCGTCTACGGCGCGCCGTACTTCCGCGGCTTCCCGCAGGACGGCGACAACCAGCACCCGATCGGCCCCGACTACGCGCACCTGACGGCGCCCACCTACGCCAACATGCGCAAGACCTCGATCTATGGCGGCTCCAACGAGATCCAGCACAACATCATCGCCAAGATGGTGCTGGGCCTCTAGGGCGCCGCAGCGTGACCAGCGACAACTCGCCCGGTCGCGAACCTCTCGCGCGCGGGCAGTTGCGCGACCCCGAAACCGCGGCCTAGAAGGACCGAAGGGAGACTTCCGATGGATTTCAGCTTCACCTCCGAACAGGACCAGCTTCGCGACACCGTCGCCAAACTCGTCTCGCAGAAGTACGACTTCGACACGCGCCGCAAGGTCGCGAAGTCCGAGGCCGGCTGGCGCCCTGAAATGTGGTCGCAGTTCGCTGAACTCGGTCTGCTTGGCGCGTCCTTCACGGAAGCCGAAGGCGGCTTCGGCTCCGGCCCGATCGAGGCGATGATCATCTCCGAGGAATTCGGCAAGGGCCTCGTCATCGAGCCCTACCTTCAGACCGTCGTCATCGGCGGCAACTTCTTCCGCCACGGCGGCACGGACGCCCAGAAGGAAGAGCACATCGCCGGCATCATCGGCGGCGAAACGCGCTTCGCCTTCGCCTACAGCGAACCGAAGTCCCGCTTCGACCTCAACGACATCTCCACAACCGCAAAGAAGGACGGCGCCAGCTACACGCTCAACGGCCACAAGGCTGTTGTCATCGGAGCCCCCTTCGCCACCCACCTCATCGTCACCGCCCGCACCTCCGGCGCACAGCGCGACGCAAACGGCATCACCGTCTTCCTCGTCGCCAGGAACGCCAAGGGCGTCACCACGCGCGACTATCCCACCGTCGACGGCCTCCGCGCCTCAGAAGTCTATTTCGAAAACGTCGCCGTCGGCGCCGACGCCGTGATCGGCAAGGTCGATGGCGGTCTGCCGCTCGTCGAGAAAGTCGTCGACAACGCCATCGCCGCCCTCTGCGCCGAAGCCGTCGGCTGCTTCAAGGTCCTCAACGAGGCGACGATCTCCTACGCCAAGCAACGCAAGCAGTTTGGCCAGTCCATCGCCACCTTCCAGGTCCTGCAACACCGCATGGTCGACATGTTCATGGCGGCCGAACAGGCCTCCTCGATGACCTACATGGTCACGCTGAAACTCGACGAAGCCGACAAGGCCCGCAAACTCGCCGCCTCCGCCGCCAAGGTGCAGATCGGCAAGGCCGGCAAACTCGTCAGCCAGGACGCCGTGCAGATCCACGGCGGCATGGGCATGACCGACGAACTCAATGTCGGCCACTTCTTCAAGCGCGTGACAATGATCGACAGCCAGTTCGGCAACACCGACTGGCACCTGCGCCGCTACACGGAATTGTCGAACGGGTAGGGGCGCGGCTCATTTGCCCCAAGCCAGCAGGCCGCTCAATCGTCAGCGGTATCGCGCAGCGGCGCCAAGTATAGTTTAGCCGCCTCTGCGCACGCTTCCCGCGTCAGGCCGGAATTCGACCAGTCCGCCTGCGTCGTGCGCCCGCCAAACGCTTCCGCGCATGCGCGCTCATACACCCGGTAGATCTCCACCGGCGGCGCGATGCTCTTCAGGTATTCGGTGACGGGATGCGTGGGTCCGCAGTAGCGCGGCGAAATCGCCGTATCCATCGGACTGTCATCCCATGTGTTCCGCTGGACTGGATCGGTCCCGGCAGTAACCAGCATCCTGGCAATCTGCGCGACCATCAGCTGATTGTGACCGGGGGTGCGTTCGCACGCCATGAACATGGTGTGCAGCGGCCCATTCCCCTCGGCGTCGAACTTCCAGGTCGGATCCCAACCGCGATCCAGATAGTCCTGCACGCGCCCGAGATCGAGCAGGACAAGCGCCTCCGCGACTTCAGCGGCGGCCGGCAGCGCGCTAGCAAGTCTGGTCTCGGCGGCAGGTTGATTGACCGCCGGCCCGCGCGTGAGCGCAATC
>Ga0315906_10002207_pt1 | contig 27706 bp, 46 predicted proteins | sample LakEriMetagenome_4_FD_203526 | JGI IMG/M metagenome (GOLD analysis project Ga0315906, IMG submission 203526) | Freshwater fungal communities from buoy surface, Lake Erie, Ohio, United States - Buoy 2 MA122 | ecosystem: Environmental > Aquatic > Freshwater > Lake > Lake biofilm | place: USA...
CACATTTTGGAACTATTTTTGGGATAAACACCTGCGGCAGATCAGGGGGTGAACCTGAGCCTGGTCAGGCTGGACATGTATAGGGGCTTGGGAGCGGTCTAGGACCACCATTGGGGCGCAGGTGGCAGTTCCCAGGATCTTGCACCCCGTATGCCACTTGCCTGCCCCGCTAGAGGCTGGAAAAAAGATTTTGTAGCCTCTCATTATTTGGACTCCTGGGTGAGTTCAATCAGCCTTTGGGCCAAGTCAGCCAATTCTTGTAAAGATGGCAATAGTTCTTCTGACATTAGACGGTTGCTCCCCAAATTTCTTTAACTGGTACTGCATCACCGTAACTATAAATGTGATGAAAAATTGTAATTTTTTTATTGTCACAAATATGACGGCGGCCAGCCCGTATTGCAGGGTGAAAATTTACAAACAATTGTGAATCAATCCCGCAAGTATCGCAATGAGATGAAAAATAATGTCTAGGTGGAGGTAAAATTTTATCCATTACTTTGCCTCCGCGTGATAATCGCAATCGCCTGGTTTTGGAACTCTGCATTTGTGAGCAAATGGAATTATTTTGTTGCCGCCGTATGTAGTAGAAACGGCGGCTGGATCGCTTAAATACCAATTGCCCTTGGCGCTAAAAACCCAAACAAGATTTTCAACGCCACATTTTTTGCAAGTGATGTATTTAGTCATAATTACTTGGCCAACATTTCTCTAGTAACAAGTTTGCCTTGGTAGTAATTAACTTGTGATTTGTTTAATGGGCAAAGAATTCCTTTGTTGCAACGGCATGTAACTGACTCAGGGTGAATATTAATGACAACCTGGTAATCAACTTTACCTGTTTGATCAAGTGTTGTCTGAGTTACAATTACTGGATATTGTTGTTTAATCAAACTAGCAATGTGTTCTTCCATGTTAGATTTATCATTCATAACTTTTGAATCCCAAGAAAGGTAATCGCCTTCAATAAATTTTTCCATATTGACTGCACCTGTTGGGCTAATTGCTGTAACAACATATTTATTCGCTTCGTTAAATCTAGGTAGTGAATTCATAATTAGTTACCCACCTTCTGAATTACAACTGGGCGGGAATCAATAAAGCGGATACCGTATTCACGGGCTAATTGTGTTGCTTCAACTTTGTTGTTAGCCCAAATAGTTTTAAAAGTTAATTGACGGGCTACATCTACATCTTGAAAAATTACATTGTATTCAAAGCGAGCGTTCATACGCTTGCCTGTAAATATTAATTGCAACTTGTCATCTGATATTACTGTGTTCATTTGCCTTGCTCCTTTTTGGGGAACTTTTCCCCTACAAAAGAAATACTAGGACTTTGGCAAGATGATTGCAAGCATTTGTGGCACTTTTTTTAGGATTTTTTACGCTCATTTTCCTGGGAAAAGGGTGATTTGGGCCACACTTGCACCCAAACCCCAGGTTCAGGGCCATATTCCTTGGTAGCCCACAGGTTAGTTACCTGCCCATCATCACGGTATGCAATTGCAGTTAGTCCATCTAAAACTGCTCTAACTAATTTATCTAAATCAGGAGCAACAGATGGATCTTGTCTTGTAACAGTTTTTGGTTTTACAAATGTAAATATCATTTCAATCATTACTGCTTCGCTATGTGGTTTTGCACCCGCTTGTTTTGCGGCTAATGCAATTGCGCTTCTCCATGATGCGAGCGCTGATCCTTGTGAATGAATAACACGGCCATGAATAACTTTCATAGATCCCTGTGGGATCGGTTGTCCTTTTACTTCAAAAGTTATCACATATAAAGTGTAACTAAATCCGTCACAATTACAATTTGGTCATGTCCAGTTTGATCTATTCCGTAAATATCATAAGCGCCACATCTGTCAGGGCCTTCAATGTATTTGATAGTTAGATCTTTATTTTTAGCAACAACATGATCACCTGGTTGTAAAACACCTGGTTCAACAGTATGCGCTTTCATTACAACTCCTATCTGTAATAATTACATTAATGGTAACAGTTACGGATAATGTTTGCGTTATTTTGTAGCAATCTTTTTGACAAGTTCCCGTAATTCTTGTGGTGGTGGTACGGCTCTTTGTCGCTGTAATTCTTGTTCCCTCTGCCACTCCACAAATTCCTGGCGCTCGCGTTCTGTTTTCTCTTTGCTTTGTTGTAATTCTTTTTCCCTCTTTTCTTCAGGAGATAAATTACGCACTGGCAAAGCGTCATCAAGCCACCTGTGAGCGTTTATCCATGTTGCGGGGTGTGCTGTGTATGTTGGAACTCTATTAGGGTCTGATAAGTACCTTGTAGCCCCTTCTATGATGATCTGTGGTTCAGTTGTTTGAATTGCTTTTAGCCATGACTTGAAAGCGGCTTGTTTAGCAACTTTGCGTGGATAGATTTTCCAAAATTCTTCAAACAACTCTGATGGTTTAATTGATGTTTCTTTAGGGTGGTTCATAGGGCGTGATTGTCCACCCGTTACTGCCGTCAATGTCACCCCGTTAGCGTCATTGCTACGCCCCGTCACAATGTCAGCCCGTAATTTATTTATATTAATCTGATAAAGATGCGGCCTGCGGTCCTCTCTGCAATTAGCAGAACCGCCAGCGCCTTTAAACATTCTGATGAATCCCCGCTCAACCAAATTGTTTACAGATCGCTGTACGGTCCTGATGCTGATAGATGCTTTGGAAGCAATAGTGGCTTGTGATGGATACGATTGCGTTCCTTCATCATTTGCGTGATCAGCAATTACCAACAGAACCATCTTCTCCACTGTTGGCAAACTTGTTCTCCAAACATCTGACATCAATCTGATGCTCATAGACATTCCTCAATCTGATCTAAACTAATTCCTAATTTTTCAAAAGAATCAATGGCGCGTTTTAATTGATTTGGGTATTTGCTAGGAAATCTGATGCCCACTCTTTCAATGCTAGTCATTCCGCCCCACACTCCGTAATTTTCATTCTCCATGGCGTAAGTTAGACAATCTTTCCAAATAGGGCAAGCCGCGCAAATACTGCGTAATGCGTTGATGTTTTCATACGCCAACACGCTCCGTTCTTCTTCTACGCGGTAAAAAAGATCAGTGTAAATTTCTTTACAACCTGCTTTTTCCCAATCTACTTCGCTGTACTTGGGCAACCTATCTCCCCCGTTGGATCGTAATACGGACAATAAGATGCACAAAATGCAATTGGCTTTTCAGGTTCAGGTGCAGTTTTATTTTGCGCCACAATATCTTTGATTTCCTGTAACCAATCCAATGCGTCTAATGCAATTGCGGGGTTATATGGTTCTTTGTGTACCAAGATGTCCTTCATGCCGCCATCACGGGGAATACCGACTAGGGCAACATCTTTTACTTCATAACCATTGTTTGCTAATAGCCAACCGTAAAGTTGGATTTGCCAGCGTTGTTGTTGATTGCCAAAGTATCTAGCGCCTTTTTTTGTAGTTGTTTTCCAATCTACAACTAGCCCTTGATCCTTAATAAATAAATCACAATGACCTTTCAGCCCTTGGTGACTTACTTCTAACTCAATTAAATAATTATCACCAAATGGATCTAAGCGTTGTATTGATTTTTCTACACCGCTATGAATAAAAGTACCCAAGATTGCGGCAAGAGTTTCAGTCTGATTTGTTTTTTCCGTCTGTTTTAAATCATGCCAAACCCTGCGCCTGCAACCGCCAGCACTTGATGGGCCTATCTCTATTTGTTTAGATCTAGCCCTGGATTGATCATGGCCAACTAATGATTTAGTTAGCAGATCTTGTAGATCAATCACAGTTTGTCCTCATTCCATTGTTCTTCACCAAAAATTGCGCGGGTGTCTAAAACCATTTTGTCCATATCCAATTGCACTGACTCCATTAAAATTTCTGCCTCTTTTAATGTTTTCTGCGCCTGCATTAAATGAAAAAACATGCGTGCGTAATGAAACCAATAACCAAAAAATAAACCAAAGCACAAAAAAATTATTGATCTCATGTTAGGTCCATACTGGTGCGGACTGAAGTTCCAACGGATCTTGCAATCTCTACCTGGGTTTTGAGCCGTATAGTATTAGCGCGAGCCGCTTTTACCAAAGCCTCTACTGTTCCCATACGCTCATGTAATTCAGCATTTTCAATTAATGCTAAATCCTCACGCTCTCCTACTGTGTAATTTTTTCCATTAGGTGCAGATTTTTGAGTAAGGCTAATGCGTGTACGGGCTACGGCTAATTCATATTTAGATTTAGTTTGGTGATAATCCAATTCCAAATCAACCATATTTTCATGCGCTTGGTCTATCTCTTTAGATAGTTCCCGCAAACGCTTTTCTATCATTGCAGGTGTAATTATTTCATTCATCAGCAGGCTCTCCTTGCGGTACAGGATCTTGTACAACTTGTAAGTTTGAGTTCTTATGTTTTTCTTGCAATGCAATTACTTTGCCTGCATCTGAAGATAGGTTAAAAGGATCAGGTATAAATTGAAATCCCATTTCCTCCATAGCCTCAGCCAATGCTTCAGGGAAGATGTCCAGGGCTGATGCAACCGCTCTAATGCCCAGGATATTTTGATGCACGGCTACTACAAATCCAGCATCAGGTTTGAACTTTTTTTGTTTATCACTCATAGCAACATGCCTTCCTCTGCTGATCGCCAAACAATGCAATCATTTCCGTGTTGGTTTTTTCTTGTTGTTCCTGTGTCCATAATAAATCCATCTTTAACAAGACTTATCCTGGTAGGTCTGATGGTGTTGCCATCTATGTTTAGTGTGGTTTCCATTTCTTGATCTGTTGCACCGCGTAGCCCTTGGTTCAAAATGTACTCATATACCTTGCGGCGTAGTGATCCTGTTTTTGGCAGGATCTTTTGAGCGGCGGCAATAGATGTGCGCTGTGCGTTATGGGCAATTACAACCTTGTTGTCATCAAGCATTTAATTCATTTTTCTTTGCAAGGATTGCATCACGCAATGTAGTGCCATCAACACTTACATCTAGAAGATCAGCATTTAATTGCCAGGCTGATTTAAGTTCATCTAAATCAGTAGTGCCATCAATCAAAGCCATTATTGCGGTAGCGCTAGCCACTTCTTCTTGTGTGTATTCGCGTTTTGCTTTTGGAGTTTTTGCTTCAGGTGCTTCTACGCGCTGTGCCTTTTCCATATCTTGACGCAAAGGCCGTGTTGGTTTTTTTGTATTTGGATCTGTACCTAAATAACCAGCAAGACTTAATGCTCTGCCAGTTGCGCTTGTAGATGCGTTTTCTAGTGCTGATGATTTGTTTACAAAAGAACTGCCAACCATTTCTTCTGCTACATCAACAAACATTAAAACATCACCGTAATAAATTTGGCTTTCAACAATGTATTGAATGGGCCGTAATGTTTCAGGATCACGCACTACATCAATAATTTTTGCGTGAATCCGTAGATCTTTGTGGTCTGCATGAATTCGTACTAGACGCTCTGCGGCGGTTTCGTAGCCTTCAAAGTTTCCTGCCATTGCCTTGCCTTCCTGTATGTGAGCCTTGTGGCTCTTGGTGGGGAAATTATGGGGGGCGGGTCTGACAATTACAAGCACCGTAATTAATGCCCTGGGAGCGTGTCGGGAAAAGAATTCATTAATTACCCCAAAAAGTGAGAAAATCCCAGGTGAGAGGCGGTTGATTTATGGCTACACAATCAGGATCAGCAGGTGCAAGAGTTCATTTATCTCTATTTAATTTAATAATTGAGGTAGAAAGTGACGCAATTTATCCCGATCAAATGCACGATATGACTAATAGGGCTTTGGGTTTATTTGAAGGAGCGCTAGAAATCTGCAAAGTGAATAATTTAGACATCAGATCAGATGATGTAGATGATTATATTGAGGGTGAAGATGTGTAAAAATTGTGGTACATGCAGTTCAGAACACCCTAAAAATTTAGATGATGCAGTAGATGCAATTGATCTACTGGGAATTTAAATAGAGGTCCAACCAATATAACCCGCATCAGGGTTATTTATTTTCCATTCTTCCTGTAATTTATTTTGTACTGTCCAATTTATATCGTGCGTACATTGTGCGCACAGTGGACAAATTTCAGATCCCATACTTTTGTAAACATGTTCACAAATTAATCCAGCCATACTTTGTACGCCGCAGTTACGCGCCCTTTTACTGGGTCAATAAAATGTAATCTTTGTGATGGTGTGGCGCTAGCGGCTAACATAACTCCAGCGTATCTGTTCTCTGACTCAGTTGATCCAGTTTGGAATACAGATCCTTCACCATTAGCCAAAGCCCACTCTGCATGTGTGTGGTAATGACCAATATAAACATCTCTAAAATCCCAAGGGTAAGCACCTGACCGCCAACGGTTTACATGCTGAACAATTGCACCAGGAGATGCAAAACCGTTCCTGCCAACTTCATCACCGTGAATCAATAACGCTTTGTAATTGCCAATCTCTACCCGTTGAATATCATCAGGGCAATCTTTCCATTCCAAACGCTTTTCATCTTTAAGTAATTGGCGTGCTAATTCATAACACATGCGGTCAAAGTTATCTGATCTAGGAACATTATCCCGCTTAGATCCTATGCGCCCATGGTTACCCCATTCTGCAATGACCGTAACTTTCTCATAATTAGCCAACGCAACACGCACTAAGTCCATACATAAGCGGCTTACATTCACATATTGTTCAAACAATGTGCTGTCAATTTCAAACACTTGTCCTGGGAAATTAAATAAACCTTCAACCATGTCACCGCCAAACATAATTGTGCAATCTTTTACGGCGTGATCTGCTCTTTGAATTTCTGTAATTCTTACAGCCTTAGCCGCAAATTCTAAAACTCTTTGACGCATAATTTCTGAGTTGTAACTAGGTGTTCTTTTAGCGCCTTGCCAATCTGTCATGTGCCACAAAGCAACTTCTGCTTTTCTACGGGCATCAACAGGCGGCGGTGTAACTGGTGGCACTTTGCCCAATGTAAGCATGGCATCATGTGCGCCCTGATAGGTACTACTAACTAAATCTTCTGTGCGTTCTTTGGCTTTCTTTAATTGTTTTTGCAAACGCATCATTGCCGCACGCAATTCTTTTACATCTTCTGACTCAACACCTTCAGGGAATTCTTCTAATCGTTTTTCAAGACTCATTGTTAAACACTATTGCCTTTCCGTGGTGGATATAACCTTCTTTGTCCAACCAAGAATCTTCATGTTTAGGATTGGCTGTAATTCTTATTGATTTAGCGGCATCAAACATCAATGCCACTATCTCAGGTTCAATATCTTCAATATCTAATAGAGCGCCCCACATTCGCCCGATAGATATAAAATTTTTGTGAGCGCTTCCGTATTCACTTTGGCGATCATCAAGAATTTCTTTTACTCTTTTGGACACTTACAAGTTCCCATTCTGTGCGTTCTGATTGTGTCAGCACTGCACTTGTGTCCATCTGCCCTTAATGCTTGAACTAATAAATTAACTGGGTAATTTTTTGCCCATGCGTCATCTAAAGTTTTTTGATCTTCTTTACTTAAAGAATCATAAAGAGCCTGGTAAGCACATTTACCCAAGCCGTTATGCACCTTTCTTGAATCCAAGATTGATTGTATTGCTTTGTCTAATGCCATATAAACCTCCCACGCATAGATTACAGCATGATCCCTAAAAGCAAGAAAGCCCCGCCGTAGCGGGGCGTTTCTTTATGCCTTCTTTTTAGCGGACTTCTTCTTGTCTGCCTTCAGCAATTTATTTAGTTCAGCAGTTACCGCATCAGCAACAAATCCAAATGCGGGATCTTTGACATTGATTGCGCGTATTGCAGGACCAGCAATTGCGGCTAGGCCAGCAAAAGCCATAGCCTTTAGGCTTGTTTCTCCAGTGCTATAAACAGCAACGCTAGCAACAATAAATGAGCGTGCGTAAGATGCTAGAGCGGCTTTCATTTTTGTATTCATTTCTACCCCTTTGGGCGTGCTATTGCCATGATGGTTTTGTAATCACGCCTGCGTAAATAATACCCGTCACCGTTGCTTTGGCTACCTGATTTTCCGCTAGATGTGTTGCCCTCATATACTTGTATGTATTTAAGCGCTTTATTGTGCCATTTGACTATGCCTACATGGTCTGCGGCGGCATCATCATCAAACTGGAAAAACACAAGATCGCCTGGTTGAGCCTGGCCCACGGGAATTATTTGATTATTTTTTGTTAAATATTTTAACCATAAATCACAAGATGCGTAACCTTTTGATTTGTCAGATACGCTTTTAATTATGCCTGCATCAAAATACATTTTAGATGCGGCCATAGCGCACCATGGTTGATTATTTAATCCAAACCATTTACCAAATTTTGTGTCATTGTTTGGGCCTTCTGTGTAATTTAATTCTGCCTTGCATAAATTTAAAATTTTGTTTACATCAAGTGTCATGTTAAACCTTCTTTGGGCGGCCTGGGCGGTATGGTTCTATCTTAGATTTAATTCTTCCGTCTTTGCGTACTTTAACAATCCAACCATCTTTAATAACTGTGTCATTGAAAGGGTGTTTTGTTTTAGATTTTTTAGCCATTCTTTTCCTCTATGTGTTGATCAAAACGGCCAGTAAGTTTTGCTAAATCTCTGTCCATACGATCAACTGCATCTCTTAATGATGATCCACCATTTCTATGAAACTGACTTTCAATGCGTATTAATCTGTTTTCTTGTTCAACTAATCTTGTATCTAACTTGCGCCATATTTTAAATACGCCATAAGGAAAAGCCACTAGATATGTAATTAATTGAATAGCAACAAGTGCGGTATCCATATTGATTTGCATGGAATTATTGTAACAATTAAGCGATTAAAGCAACGCCATTAAGAACAATTACAGAAGTTGTATCTAAAACTGTTGGAGAGTTGTAATCTACAATGTCTGACCCACCGTTAGAAGTAGGGCTAAATAAATACATTTTGTTATCACCCTGAGTAATAACCCCAAAAATTGTGTAAGTTGTTCCGTTATCTGTTATAGCGCCTGGGGCTACAACATCATGTGCAAATGTAGGAAAACCTGCTGGCAGTTGAAAATAAATTTGTCCTGTTCCCCAGTTGCTCACAGTAGTGCCTGTAATTTCAGCATAAGCAGAAAGCAATTTTCCAACGCGTTGCGATTCAATAATAAGCGGTTGTCCAGTAAAAACAATGTTGTTGTTGGTTGTTTTTAAAGTGGCGTTACTGGTTGTAATAATTGATGTTCCCAGGTTGTTGTCTGCAAACTCTACCCAGGCTGTGCCGTTCCAATATTTCATTAAATCAACTGCGTTGTCATAAATGATGTCACCCACCCGTGGATAAGTTGGTTCTAATGCAACACTTGGTGCTGTAAATCTAGCGGCTGTTTCTAGTTTGCGTAATCTTTGTTCTAAGTCAGCAAACATAGCCTGCAATTGAGGCGGTTGATTTATGTAACCCATTACTGCACCGTTCCTGTTGTACATGAAAGCGTTACGCGTTCAGGTCCATCTTCTCCTGGTTGAACTGTTAAACCAACTATACGGAAAACTTCATCAAATCCATTAGGAAAACGGTCATCTCTAATAATTATGCGGCAGTCATCTCCGACTGCGTAAGATCCAAATTCAGGATCTACATAAGCAGGTACAACTATCTTCATAGTTATTGGTGGATAGGCCAGGGCTGTTACTGCACCTACCGCTAGATTATCTAACACGGTTTGATCCGTAACATCTGAATAGTTAGCCTGGTCCTCTAGTAATGCCCAACCATCAACAAATTTTGTGGCATCTTGTGCGTTAGAAACTAATTTACCTTCATTAGATCCAGCGCCTAATGCGTAAACTGAATTAGCCGCAATAGATCCATCTTCAGGATATTCATACTCAACAATGTTACCTGCGGGAAATTCAAATACTGGAACATCTATGTCATCAGGATCATAAACTAAACCGCTACGGGGATAATAAGTGTTAAATGATTTAGCAGGTAAGCCTGTGATTGGGTCATAAAAAACATCAATATAAAAATCAAACCCATCTGACTGACGGGATAAATCCTGGATTGCTTGAAACACGCCTTTAATTTCATAATAATAATAAACGCGATCAACAAGAACTCCTGAAACTGTTTGACCTGATTGGTTATACAACACGCCAATGTCACCATAAGCGGCGGTCTGTGCATCTTCAATTAATGTTTTGGCTATAACTAATTGATCAATTCCTGTAAATTCAACATCTTGGGTAATACGCCTACGCTCAAAATAAGATAACCATTCACGGGCATAGTAAGTAACTGTTTGATCAGTGCTGTTATATGAGCGCCCCCAAATAACTCCACCCCATACCAAAATTCCGTTGCGATCTACATAAATACCGCATTTGCCTGGGATAGTAGATGGATCAACATTAAATTGAAATGTGTTAATACCTGACAAAAGTAAGTGGCCCTGGAAAGTTCCAGGCTGATTTAACTGTTGGGTAAAGCCAACCTCTGTTAATGGGAGTTCAGCAATGATCTCATTGGTTAAAAGATCAACCAATAAGTATCGGTATGTGGTTACTGGCATACCGCTAGATTACCAGTGCGGCGGCTTCTTCCTCAGTTAAAGGTGTTCCAGCAACTAATTTAGCCTTTGCTGACTCTTTAAGAGCGGCATGTGCTTGGGCTTGGGCCTCACGCTCTGCCTGTTCTTCTGCATATTTAGCGGCGGCTTGATCTCTTTCAGCAATCTCTTGTGCAGTCAAAGGCACAATAGTTGTCTTGCCAGTTGAGCAATCTACAATCATTTTATTCAGTGACATTTACAATCTCCCATTCTTGGTTTTCTTCATTCCAGTTATAGATATTTTCATCATCAGGTTTGGCTACTGGTGCTTGCCAATCATGGTTATCATCTAATGTCCATGAGTCAAAAGGTTTTGGCGCAATAAATACATCAGCATCTGCGTCATACTTGAATCCAACACCAGCATATTGTTTGCGTATGCGGTTGTTGTATGAAGTCTGAACCCATGTACCACCAAGTCCTAGATCATTAGCAAGAAAATCATGACCTCTATGTTCTTGGTCATCTCCTACTACTAGAACTCTAAGTACAGTTCCGTTTTCATCTATTTCAGCAAAGTGTGCCATGTTATTCATTTCTCCTTATTTCGCATATCTTACTATGACTAGACCTGAACCACCTGAGCCACCACTATTACTAGCATTTGCTCCAGTTCCGCCACCTCCACCACCTGTGTTTGCGGTTGCGTTTATACCATTACCACTATTAACACCAATTGCTCCGCCACCATAACCAGCCGCACCGCTAGTAGTGCCATTTGACCAAATTCCACCAGCGCCACCACCAGCATAATAAACAGTTCCTGAAACATTTTGACCAGTATTAGTTGCTAATCCCCAACTAGATGCAGAAGATGAACCATTACCACCAACACCGCTCACATGAGTTGCAGTTGTTCCGCCACCAACAGCGCCAGCACCGCCACCGCCACCACCGCCAACATTTGTACTACCTGGTGATCCTGTTCCGCCAATTCCGCCATCAAATCCTTCTACTGGACTATAACCACCTGAATTACCTGTTCCGTTACTTCTTGTCCAACCACCGCCACCACCTGAACCACCATTATTAGCAGTACCGCTAAATTGTGCAGAACCAGCACCACCACCTGAAGAAGTAATTGTAGAAAAGCCTGAACCTGCTATTGAAGAAGTAGAACCATTACTTCCAATACTATTAGTAGCACCTCCAGCGCCACCAGCACCAACTGTAATTGTATATGCGGTTGTTGTCATTGATTGGCTGGTTAATAAACGGTAACCACCAGCACCGCCACCACCTGAACCTCCGTCATTACCGCTACCAGTACCGCCTGCGCCACCACCACCTGCAATTACTAATGTATCACAAGATAATGATTGCGTTGGAGTAAATACGCCTGATGTACCAAATACATGATAAAAATAATTAGCATCTTCCATTATTGCGCCACCAGTTGCTTTAGCGCCAACAGATGCAGAAGTTATGCCGTATAAATAAACTTTTGTACCTACTTCTAAATTTCCAGTATCGGCTTTAATTGTTACGGTATTTATTGCTGATGTATTTGACCAAATTGAATTAGTAAACATGTAATAAGATGAAGTGCCGTTATTTTCTGATGTTCCGTCTATTGAAACAATTTTATTTATAGATGTGTTTGCGTAATTTGGTATGTAAATTTCACCATTACCAAATATTAACGCTGTTTGACTTGAATCAGTGATTGAAGTGTTAGAAACATAAGTAGTTCCAAAAGTGTCTGTTGCCATATTACCAGTACCGCCACCATACAAACGCCTAGAATTGTAACCACTACTTGTGCTATTAAATGTGACCTCAATACCAGTAGAAGTATATGAATTTCTACCTGATATTAGAATTTTCAAATCAGTGTATGTTTGTGGAATAGTTGTAAAAGATACAGATGACACAGCCACACTTACAGTTTTAGCCTCAATTAATGTCATGTTTGGATTAAGTGCCATTAGACCGCATACCTCACAATCACAATACCTGAACCACCGTTACCGCCATTACCGCCAGCAGTACAACCACCACCACCGCCACCACCTGTGTTTGCAGTTCCAGCAGTTCCTGTTCCTGATGTTGCACCAGCACCACCACCGCCAGCACCACCTGCACCAGCAGTACCATTTTGTGCGCCACCGCCACCACCACCAGCATAAGTTACAGATGAACCAGTTATTGATGTTGCTACACCTGCGCCACCCACTCCTGCTTGTGTACCACTAGCGTTTGCGCCGACTGCATTTGCACCACCGCCGCCACCACCAATAGAAACAGAAGGACTTGTAAATGAACCAGTTCCACCGCCATAACCTTGCGATCCAGTAATTCCTGTACCGCCAACAGATGCTGAATTACCAGCACCGCCACCACCAGAGCCACCATTTGCACCAGTTCTTTGGCCTGAAGTATCACCACCACCACCTCCGCCACCAGTTGATGTAATGGTACTAAATACAGAATCAGAACCGTTTACACCTCTATTACCATTAATTGTTGCACCTGCACCACCAGCGCCAACAGTCACAGCGTAAGCCTGAGCAGTCACAGATAAAGCAGTTTCTAAACTGCCGCCACCGCCAGTTGCAGTAACAGTTGAGCGAAGTCCACCAGCACCACCTCCGCCTGCATTGTCATCTCCACCACCAGCACCACCAGCAACAACAAGATAATCAACAGTTAATGCTTTTGTTGGAGTAAATGCACCTGATGATAAAAATGTGTGATACCAATAAGTTCCATCTGTTGTAACAATATCTCCACCAAGAGCGTATCCGCCACCTGATGCAATTCCATATAAATTAAAAGTTGAATTGGCTAAGAAATTTGCGGCTTGCGGTGTAAGTGTTATGGTTGTAATTGGTGAAGTGCTTCTATAACTACCTGCTGCAACTTCAATTTCATTAGCGGATACTGTGGCGCTTCTACCTATTACTTGTTTGTAATTTGTTGTATTACGGTAATCCATCAAATTGATCATGGTATATGTTTCACTTGAACTTAAATACCAGCCTCTTAAAAAGTTAGCATTATTGTGAACACCACCAGCCGCAGTTGAAACATACCCAACTATTAACACATCTGCATAATTAGCACCTGTATCATTATTGAATTGCAAACCAATATCAGCAAAACTTGTGCTTATTTTTGATTGACAAACCAAAACTAAATCTTGATATGTTTGCGGAACATTAGTAAAAGATATTAATGCTGTTGTTCCAGTTGTAGTTTGAGATGCTATTGGTGTGTATGTACTCATTGATTAACCCAACAATCCATATAGAGATATTACTGTGCCTTGTAAAAAATTATTACTAGGGTACGCCTGTATAGAAATCGTAGTTATTGCGTTAGTGTTGCGCCAGTTGCTGCTAATAGCATATAAATTACCTTGACTGTTGTTTTGGAAAGCACTTATTGCTCTACTTGTTTTGTAAATGCTTGTATTCTTGTATTCTAATATATCGCATATAAATGATGCAGGTCCAGCAGATTGTCCTTGAATTCCGCAACTAGCATAACCATAATTAATGTTATTGTAAGAACTTGCATTTGTTCCGCCAGTAAAATTTCCATGTAAAGAATAATTATTTCCAGTATCGCTGTTATATCTCATAATTAAATCTGACCCTAAACTAGCGCCAGTTATAGTTATGCCTCTTAATTGTAAATGTGTATAAGTTGAAGGTATGTTAGAAAATGTTATTGATGCCGCAGTAGAAGTTACTGTTGTAGTAAATATAGGAAACATAACACCAGTATCAGTAGCCTGACCTTGGCGTGTAGATGAAGCAATAACTCCTAGAATTGGCATTAGGCAATATCTCCCATGGCGTACCAAGTATTTGCGGCTGTTTTTAAAACTGTTATTGCAGAATATTGCGCTCTGCATTTAGGTGTGGTTGATGTAGCACCTGTTGAATAGATAGTAGTTGTGGCAGGAGTTGTTGCTTGAATAGTTAATTGACCTGCACCAGTTTGTAAAATAGTAATTTGAGTTCCTAGTGCAAAGTTAAAAGTTGCATCTGTTGGAATGTTTACTGATCCTGCGGTTGCGCCATTTGATGCAAGAAGTAATTTTCCAGCATCACTAGAGGCTAGTGTGTAAGCGTTTGCAGAAAATGATGGTGTTGCTTGACCTTGTGTAATAGTGGGTGTAGTTAAAGTTTTGTTTGTTAATGTTTGTGCGGTAGATACATCAACAGTTGTAGCAGTATCAATAGCAATAGTGCCTGTGCTTGTAATTGTTCCGCCTGATAAACCTGTGCCAGCAGTAATGCTAGATACAGTTCCTGTACCGCCAAAATAAGATAAAGAGTTCCAGGCAGATGATCCATTACCAATTTTTGCTTTGTTGGTATCGCTTTCATAGCCCCACTCACCTGCGGCTAATACTGGATTAGTTGCCGACCATTGAGAGGCAGTTCCTCTGCGTACTTGAATTTGGGTTACTACGGCCATTATGGAGTACCTCCGTTAAAAGTTTGTGTTGCTGTATCGCTAGGGAAACCGCCTTGATATGGGGCAATGCTATCAAATACACCAGCATCTAGTTCATTTGTAGTTGATGTGCTAACCGCTACCCAAGCAGTACCGTCATAGACCATCAAACCTGTTGTAGTGTTGTAATAAAGATCCCCTTGGCGCAGAGTTGGTGTTGATATATCGGTTGCGCTTGCAGGTACATTTGTAGGGGTTAAGGCTAATCTACTCAACTTATATCACCTGCTATTAACCAGTTATCCTGAGATGTGCAGATTGCAGTTGCTGAAGAATATTGAGCGCGTAATGCAGGGGCTGAGGCAGTTGCTCCTGTTGAAACAATAGTTACACCTGATCCTTGGGCAAAAGTAACTTGACCTGCTCCTAATTGAACAAAGTTTAATTGTGCGCCTACTGGATAAGCCACGCTACTAAATGGAGGAATAGTTACAGTTATTGCGCCAGCATTACTTAAAGTTACAAGTTTGCCGTTATCTCCAATAGCAGGAGTAAAGGCTGTTGATGTATCTGTTGTAATTCCAAGATTTATTCTTGGTGATGTTAGTGATTTGTTTGTGAGTGTTTGCGCAGTTGTTAAGTCAGCCGTTACTGATGTATTAATTGAAAGAGTTACAGAGCCGCTTGTGCCACCGCCGCTCAAACCTGTGCCTGCTACTACTGCACTTATGTCACCTGTTACTGGAACATTAGTTGTTGTTTCAACTCTTTCATCTGAGATGTCACCGCTTGATATAGAAAGAGCGCCAGCAGGTACTGTCACCTCTGCTAAAGCAATTGAGTTAGCAGGAGTTGCAGGTGGTACTGGAGATGCAATTGCAGTTCCAGCAACAACTTGCAAAATAACATTATCTAAAGCACCTGAATAATAAGAATCATTTACGGTCATACACACAAGATCAATGCGTGGGTGTGTAGGGTTAGCGGTAGTAATTGGTAAATTTACGGTTGCGTCATTGTAAGCAACATAAGTACCCATGTTTGGCTGAGTAGTACCAACAATAGCGGCCCAACCACTAGCCACATTTACAGACATATTTACAGGAGAATTTGCAGTTACCGCTAAAGAGGAAGTATTAATAATTCCAGTAGTTGCCCACAATGCTTGTGTAGTTAGACGGTCATTTTCCGCAGGGTGAGATCCGTTTTGCAACCAACTTGGTGGGGTATGTAATGTCATTTCTCTCCTAAATGTAAGCGGAATACCAGGTAATAGTAGCCTGAGTTTGGTTAATCACGGTGCTTCCAGCATCACCAGTCAATGTGAATATGGAGTTACCTGGGGGAGCGGCAAACCAAGTTCCTGATGCCAATAAATTACGGGCAGGATTACCATTAAGTGTGATTAGTTTATTGTAAAGATCTACTACAAGAGTGTCCGCACCAGTCAATGTGCAGTTAAATTCTAATGAATCACCAGTTGTTAAATTTCCTAGTATTGGATCAATGATTGGACCAACCAAAGTGATAGTTGGATAGGTAGTAGCCCAACCTACATTGTTTACGGTAGTAGTAATAACCGCAGTAGAAGGATCATAAACAAGGTTGTAAATGCGGTTATAGGTACGGCCAGTAGGCGGCAAATAGGCAAGTGTCGCTGTCTGCAAGTTATTGTTGTAATAATTTGGATCAGGGCAAAAGAATTGAACTTGGCTTGTAATGTATCCATAGGTGTAATTAGGGTCAATGCTTGTATTAAATTGACGCACACGGGCATCAATAAATTGTTCTTGTACTACCTGAGAAGGCAATTTAAAATATAACGGAGTAGTGCCTTGTTGTTGAGGTAATAAGGTGGACTGAATTGTGTTTAAATTTGTTTGAGCAGAGTTATTGCCTTCTCCAAAAGTGTTAAACAAAATAGTTACATTACGGCCAGCCAAGAAATCTCTACCTGTAAACATGCCATCTGCATATCCACGGTTATCATCTTGATTACGGATACCTGGCAGACTTTCTAAGCCATCTACGCTAAGTATTTGATAGGGGGAATTAGCGCCTCCAAAAGTTAAACCATTAAATGAAAAGGAATATACCTGTGTTAAGACTGTCATTATTTAGTTTTCATTCCGTATAGAGGATTGCCTGATCCGTAGGTAAATGTAGATGAAGGTTTAGGCGCTACAACAACTGGAGATTTAGGATTGCCAGCGCCATAAGTAAAATTAGATGTAGGAACAATTGCCGCTCCATATTTAATACCACTTACTGCCGCTTGGCTCACTGTATTTGGATTAGGTGGCGTAGTTGAATTAAATTGATTGTTTACTGTTACTGAACTTGATGGACCATAAGGAGTATTGCCAACGCCACCGTTTGCATTAAATGGTCCGCTAGTCACATAAGGAGAAACAGTAGCACTAGCCATAGATGCCGCCGCCGCTTGTGCCGCGCTTATAGCCGCAATTAATGCCATAGTTTCTCTTAACTTAGCCTGTAAATCATCTAACTTCTTTTGTGTGGCCTTGTTGATTTCATCAATCGCCTTTTCATATTCTTTCTGAGCCTTTAATAAAGCATCAGTTAAATCTTTTTGTGCTTCAGCAAGTGCTTCATCTCTGACTATCTTTGCTTCAGTCATGGCTTCTGAGTAAGCCTTATTAGCCTCTGCCATGCTTTGTAATAATTCAGCATCTACTTCCGCTAAAGAGTTTTTGAGATCTATTGCCACCTGTGAATAAGCGGTGCGTAATTCATCAGTGGCCAATTTTCCGCCAGCGTTCATAGTTGCCGCTAGTGCATCTAATCCAGTTCTTGATGTTGTATCTACTGCGCTCCAAAGATCTTGTAATTCTTTAGTTGCTTCAGGGCCTGCGGCTTTGAGAGCCTCAGCAATTTTGTTGCCAATCTCAGGACCGTTCTTAACTACTTCTTCAATAAATACTTGGCTATAACCTTTACCAGCAAGATCTGCGGCGTTTTCTTGTAATTTTTTAGCGCCAGTTAAACTTTCTTTTAGTTTAGTAATTAAACCAGTAGCAGTAGATCCTGTTCCAAAAGCCTGAGTTAAATTGAATGATGTCTTAGATGCAAAGGCTGAGCGTAAACGGTCAATAGATTGTTGCAGAATAGAGCGTTCTTTTTCTGCGGCAGACTTGACTAAATCAGATCTTTTTTCTGCGGCAACTTTTTGCAGATCTGTAATTCTTTCTTGTTTTTCTTTTTCTATCTCTACAATTTTTTTATTGTAAGACTTAGTAATATCTAATACGCGTTCATCATAACGCTTGTGTAATTCAAATTGTTTGTCTTGGTAATCTTTTAATTCTTCAGCCTTTTTCTCAGCCGCCTCAGCAGTTACCTCATTCATTTGGGCATAAATTTCTTTTACATCTTTCATATACCCATCAATTTTCTTTTTATCAGCCGCGCTTATTCCGCCGCCTTTGCTTGCGCCGCCAGTGGTTGTACCTTTAACTGCTGTATCAACTTTCTTGGCAGATTTGTCAGCCTCTTTACCTAATTTATCTAAATTAGAGGCTAGTTCTTTAGCCTTTCTAGCCGCTCCGTCAGCAAAATCAGATATGCCATTTAGCCCTTTGTTCATAACATCTAGGCCAGCCTTGGCGTATTTACCCACACCAGGAAGATGTGAAAGAGCAGACAACAAGGCACGCAATGGACCTGTTGCTACTTTCATAATGCCTTCAAATACTTTACCGATCATAGGCACAATAGATGCAAACGCCATTAAGCCTGCTTTGCCAGTAGCAATCACAGCATTTCTAAACGCTTCATTGGATTTAAATAATCTAACTAAACCTACGGCTACTAAACCAATAGCGGTAGCAATAGCCACCATAGGATTAACTTTTAATACAGCGTTAAATGCCGCTTGTGCAATCTTGGCCGCATTAACAGCAATGGTGTAAGCACCCCAAGTGGCGGTAAAAGTGGCTATGGCAATAACAAATACTTTTACATCATCTTTATTTTTAGAAAGAAAATTACCAAACTTTTCTAAGCCACTAATAATAGGTTTTAAAACTAACAATAAACCTTGAAACACAGGTAGTAATCCAGCACCCAATGCGGCTTTAGCGTTCTCCATTTTGGCTTGCAATATCTTCATAGTGTTTGCAGTGCCATCAGCAGTTCTTGCAAAGTCACCTTGTGCTAATGCTGAGTCTTTCATAGCCAATGAGAAAGCCGCTTGTGCCTTGATTGCAGGAGGTAATACACCGCTTGTAGTCTTGATCAGACCCATACTTAGCGCTTCTTCTTTTAATCTAACCTCAGATAAAGCAATACCAAATTTCTTTAATGGTTCTGTTTCACCTGATAGACCTGAGCGTAATGCTAGTAACGCATCATCAACAGATGTGTTGTTGAAAGAGGCCATGTCAGATGCCAATTGCACAAGGCTAGTGGACATCTTTGTAGCGCTATCTTGACCAATACCAAATGCTTGGAATAAGTTTCCGTAAGTACCAGCCGCTTCAATGGTTTTTTGTTTTGATAAACCCATAGCCTCAGCAGATGTATTTGCCCATTTTTCAACAGCCTGTGCGTTTTCACCAAAGACTACATTCATCTTAGATAAAGATTCATTCATATTGCTTGCCGCCAATATGGTGTCTTTACCAAACTTAACTATTGCTGTACCAGCAAATGCAACACCCATGGTTGCGCCTACTTGTTTGATCTTTGTAATAAAACTAGACATGCCTGTTGATGCAGTTTTCACACTGTCATCTACACCTTTAATTGCATTTGTAGCCTGGGCTAGACCAGCCTTCAAATCATTGACATCTGCTTGTAATTTAATTACTAGGGGGTCAATTGTTGCCACTTTATCCCCTCAATTTCTCTTTAATAGCAGTTACAAATACACGCTGAACTGTACCGTTTCTAATTAACATTAGAGCGGCAGGTTCTAAGTATGGATATTTTACACTTGGATTCTGCCGTAAGCCTTGCTCAACAGCGCGGGCATAAACCATAGATGCGCTGATCTCTGCAATATAAGTTCCAAATCCTGTACGGGTAGTTGTATGTATGGATCTTTTTAAATTACCAGTGACTGTATTTGGTCCACTGCCACCAACATGGCGGGGTGGTGTAATTCTCAACCAGGCATTGCCAGTCTTTTTACTTACTTTTTTCTCATAAGATCTTGTGCCTTGAAAATTTAATTTAGCCTGGCGTTCTACGGCTAGACCAGCCCGCATGATTCCAATTTGAACGCCTTGCTCAATTGCTTGGCCCGTGACTTTAAAATCTTTTAGGACTTCATCAAGATTCTTAAATACAAAAGCGCCACCAGCCATTAATCCTTTAACCTTTCAGCCTTCACCTGTTCAACAACTGTTGCTATTGCTAACAACCAATCTACCGTTCCAGCAGGAAGGTTATCTACCTGTTCAGGTGTCCAACCAAACTTGTCTGCCATGAAATAGTAGTTCCATTGTTCATCAGGAAAGTCAAACGCCTCATGGCGCTCGCCACCCTCTAACAGCCATTTTAACCGTTGGAGTTGGCGATAATCGCTTTTGGGTTTGCCTCATTCTCAGGAGTATCTGAAAGGCTAGGGAATAGCGCTTTCTGAATTTCCTTTGTCTTTTCAACTAGAGCATCAAAATCAGCAATGGATAATTCTTCTAAACTGTCTTTCTTAATCATTGGTATTGGTAGATCAAAACTCCACTCAACAACTAGCATCTGAATTAATGTTTCAGTCATGGCTAGTGCTTTGCCTAGTTCGCTATCTGTTTCTTGATCAACTGTTTTGTACAGCATTTTACGGTCCTTGTATCGGATCGTATTTCCATCACGCAAAGTTACGGTTGCGCCTGATGGTAGTGTGATTTTCTTTGCCTCTGACATTATGCCTCCTGGTTAAATAGCCTTCCTACAATCATACTTGAAGGAGTAAGCGGGCGGGAGAGCGGGAAGGCAATCGCCCTACAACCGCACCGCTTACTCTAGGATTTATTTATGCGTATGTGCCTGATGGTTTAGCGTTCTGCAACACCCATTTAATAGGTGAGAAACCGCCTGAAGAACCAGCATCAGTAGTATTTGATTGACCATTTAGATCAATAGTTACCTGTACAAAATCCTCTCCGCGCTCAATCACTGCGGCTGTGTATGCACCCTTAGTAATTGTTGCTTGGATTTGTACTGCTGACGCGCCTGCACCATAAGCCCAGTTAAGGACAATTGCAGGTTGGCTGTTGTTTAAGAAGTTGAGTAATTGGCTGTCATCTTCCATAACAAATGTAACTTTGCCAGTTACCTCTAATGGTCCAAGAAATACCTGGTATGGATCTTGGGTATTTGAGATACCGTAAATTGGAGTTACAGGGCGCTTCATGTCAATGTTTCCTGACATTGCAGTGCTTACCGCAGAGCCACCAATTGAAACAGTGCCGCGCCATACTGGAGTAGGAAGGACTGTTGAAAATGTAGGAGTTGGATCTGAAACTAATTCAGAGGCAAAACCTGTTGCCTTGCTGTCATATTCCAACATGCCATCTGCGTTAAATTTCAATGAAAAATCAGAGAATTGGCAACCAGGATATGAGCGCACATCAACAGCGTAGAAATCTGTCAATGTGTAAGAGATTGGCTGTACATCAACATTAGAAGTAAGGCTGTTGAATAAAGAAATTGTGTGGGTAAATGGAGCAGATGCGCCTGATGTTGCAACTGAGCCAAGTAATCCTGCAATTCCATATCCAACGGTGTCAGCAAATACTGCGCCACCATAATCAACTGTTGAACGGGTACGGCCTGGAATGTAGTTGTAATTCAATACATTTGATCCACGCAAACCTTGATCAAATAATGGGTCAATAATATCTACGGGTTTTAATGAGTCCTTAGATACTGGGATAAAATCGGTTGGTGCTACGGCAGTACCTTTGGTTGCTTCTTTAGCAATACCAAGGTACGACCTAACGGATTGTTGCACGGCCATTTGGTTACTCTCCTAATTTCTTGTCTGTTGTTACAGACACTTTTGTTGTTTCAGATTCTTTTGTAAACGCAGGTTTTGCTCCAGCAGGCGTTACATCTTTTGCAACAAATCCTTCAGGTGCTTCAAATTCATCACCAGGTTTTACAGTGATCCCAACACTAGGGAACACGCGTTCATCTGTTCCATTGTACTTATATTTCATCATGCTCCTTATGCTTGGATCATCTGTGTTACGGGGAATTGTATCTCAGCAAAGATTTCCGTAAGGCCATCTTTCTCAGTGCTAGGTTCACCGTAGCGGGCTTGTATAACTGGTTCAGCGCCTTGCCATACAAGATTGCCTGAAGTATCGCCAAAGTTATGATCTGATCTGAGGCGCTCTTTAATGTTATCTACAACATTGTCAAAATCAGACATAACCAAAAGGCTATCTCTATGAAATGAAACGCAAAAGATCTGAAGAATTACGGTGTAATCAATACGCTTCCAACCGTTAGTTGCGCCGCCAATAGCCAAACGGTTTTCATATTCATCAGCAATAAAAACTACTACTGCACTGCGGGTCATCTGACCAGCCTGTGCATTTACCTCATAGTTAATAATCTTAGGAAAGGAAGTAAATACCTGATTTACATTTTCAATAGGTGGGTTGGCTATAAATTCTGACAATGTAGCGCGGACCGCACTGCGACCTGTAAGAGTAGTCATTATCTAATCCTGCGGTACTTGTTCACCATATCCAAAGCCAAAGCAATCTCATTGCCAAAGCGTTCTGTGTTAGGCGTGTTGCTAGCAGGAGTAGTTGTATATTGCATAGTTGTAGATCCTGTACCACGCATCTTGATAAAGGCAGATGTAATTAATACACAAGCCTCTTTTAAAACATTTGGTAGATTGCTAAACACTGCATCAGCATCATGTGCAAAAACTAATGGGCTAGTCAGAGTCACGGTTGAGTTTCCGTAGGTGTAGTTAGGGCTAACTGTGACCCATTCATTCTTGTAAGTATCAATAATTCTGTATTTTTGTCCTGGGATAATGCCTACTGGGTTATCTACCACTATGGAGGTTGCTCCAATGGCTGAATTTGAGGCTAGGAAGGTGTTTACATAGCCTGCTACATAGGTGTACTTGGTAAAGGTCCAACCCGTAGGTGACACCCCTCCAAAGGCCAATGGGCCTTGAGAACTGATGTTAAAGCCTATAAGCGGGCTAGGAACAATGATTTGTTGGCCCTCAAACCAGCATTTAGAACAATCTGAGATGGCAAATAACTGATTGGGATTCTGTCCATATTCAAAAGAAGATAAAGAAATAATTGGTGAGTTGTTTGGGTGCAATGCGTAATACCCGCTTGATGCTGAGTATCTGATTCTTTGTGTTTCTGTGTACTGATCTGCTACTAAATTCTGATTTAAATATTCATTCATGTATGAAGATGCACGCAAAATTACATTTGCTAATTCCGCATCTTGTGCTTGTTGATTACCGTTTACAACTAGGGTGCTTAAAGGCAAAGATGTAGGCGCGTTCTTGTATTCCGTTACAGAAATATATGCGTTTTCTCTGAAGGTATCGGGGGTTATGCCTACGGCCATTTGTTATTCTCCATCTCGCTGTGGCGTAGAACTTTCATGTCCGCAACGGCCACATTTTCTAAACCAACCATCAAAGCCACATTCTACGCAAGTAAATCCGCGTTTGCGGTCCTCAGCAGAAATTGGATTTAATGATGCCTCAAAAAAACCTTCAGCCTTCATTGCTTTTTGATGCGCCTTGTTTTCTACATGATAAATTCCTTGGCGGTCTGTGTAATAACTTTTGCCACCAATTACAGTTTCTTTTACACCCCTGTCAGGTGCTACAAATCTAGACATGCCTGCCTCCTTTTAAAGAGAAAGGGTGCGCCTTTTCGGAGGACACACCCTTTCTTTATTTAGTTGTAACTTACGCTGAAACGATACCTGAAACTGCGCCGTTCCATGCAGGAGCGGTACAGAAGAATGTTCCACGGAAGTAAGTTGAGAAGTCATAAGTGAACTGAGTTACAGGCCATTGGATACCCATGTAATCCTGTACTAAGAAGTTCGCCCAAACATCAGAAACTTGTGTATCAGGAATTGGCAAAGTGAATGATAGAACTGGGGCTACGCCTGAGTTCAACCATGGGTGAACCATGATGTCCACTGCTTTTCCTGTTACTTCGTTCTGCAAACCAGTAACAATAGAACCGTATGTAGTTCCACTCTCACCTGGTTGGTTAATTACCAAACGGTAGTTAGCAGTTGAGCCTGACTTGATCGCATCAGAAAGTTGTTTACGATCATTTCCGTTCATAAGAACCATGTCAGGATCAGCCTTAACATTTTGGTACAAGTTAGCAAAAACAGTTTGGAACTCAGCGCCTGGATTAGAGGTTGAGAATGTGCTGTTGATTGCGTTGTTGTAACCTGTGTTTGGACCTAGAACTGTTGGAAGGATTCCGTCATAACCTGTTGCGTATGCAGAGGTATTTGTTGCGGCGCGTGAAGATAGTGCGCCTGAAGTGGAGTAGGCCGCGTTGTTACCAGTTAGGCCAGTTGTTCCAACTCCCTGGATTGTAAATGTTCCAGTTCCTTTTAGAGTTCCTTGGTATCTCAATGCGTTTGCATCATTGGTAATACCTACATAAATGTTGTAACCAAGTGCGCCTACTACTGCGGTAGAAACAGTAACAGTTAGAACATCACCTGATGCAACTGCTTCTGAAACTACTGCGCTGATAATGGACTCACCAAAGCCGTTACCTGAAATACCAGCATCAGATGTAACTGCAATGTAATAAGTACCAGCGTCACCAGCCGCAAATCCTGTTTGGCCAGTAACAGCCGCAGGAGATGCTTTAGTAAATGTAGGAGCGGCAATAGTACCTGAGTACCCTGACGCTGTTCCGCGTGCCATAAGCATCATGCGTTCTTCCATAAGCATTGTTGCGTATAGAGTAGAAGTTGATGACAACTGGCGTAGATCTTCATATCCAAGACCTGAGAAATTAGCATCAAAAGATACCTGATCAGATAGTGAGTATGAGTTGTAAGGCAAGATCAGATCATCTGCTGTGTAGGAGATCTGAGGACCGCGCTCTAGATATAGAGGGTTGGCCGCACCAGGTGCAAAGTTATTTTGGGTGGTTTCAGTAATACCAGGCCAAATGTTTCCTTGTCCACCAGTACCAGTACCTGTGTAACCCAAGATTCTCTTTACACGGTGAGAAGTACCAACGCCTTTTTTGCGTGGGATTCTGTTGCGTAGTGGAGTTGGGCGAGGTGTTAGTAACTTAGCAGGTGCTTCTAAGTCAAATGCCGCAAAAGATGTGCTAAGCGGAGTAGTAAGTGTGATTTCTTTTTGAATGTCTTGCATTGCTACGCGTTGCGCGGCTAATGCTGAATTCAATCCAGCAGATGCTTCAGCAGAAAGTGACTTGTTAGAAACAAGTGCTTCCATTGCTGATAGTGGATCTGCGGCTGGTGCTTGTCCAGGAACAGTAGTTGCTCTTGAAAGACTCTTAGTTAATTCACTAGAGAATTCTTCAAAGCGTTCTGCGGCTTCCTTTGGACTAGCATCACTAAAAAGGTCTGCGACCTTTGGAGCGTTCAGTGCCATTGTTATCCTTTCAGAGATATTTAGTTACTTATTAAGAGTTTCGTCATACTTGCCTAAAAATTCTTCAGCAAGTTGCTTATATCCCTTAGCAAGAACTGGGTCAGTTGTTGCTTGTGCTTTCGCTCTATAAACGGCGGCCTTAGTTAGCAAATCAGATGTTGCTTTCACATCAACTGGATTTGCAGTGCGCTTTGGTCCACCGCCAATTGCCAAAGATTTAGCGGTTGCCAACTCAGTTTCCAAATTCATTGCTCTTACCTCAGCCGCCTCTTTTGCGGACACAAGGTTTGCAATCTCTGATTTGAGAGCCTTTGTTGCTTTTTCTACCACTTCTTCTACTATGGCTTCTATCTTATCTGCGGAGTTTTCATCAGCAGAAACTTCTTTTGCTTCTTCAGCAGGTGCTTCTTCTGTTGCTGTTTCTTCTGCAACTGTGTCTGCAACTTCTAATCCACCAACCTCAGCAGATTTAGGTGCATCAGATGGAGGAACAATTGTTGCTGTGTCTAAGTTTGCTCCAGTTTCAGCAGTTGGTGTCATATCTTCTGCGGCATCAGATTTGCTCATGTATTTATCCCAACATTTCATTCCATATTCATCAGATTTTCCTGCTTCTTTGCAACGCTTCATAAAGGCATCTTTAGTTTCACCTTTAGCGGGCATCATTTCTTTATCATCTGCTTTACTAGACAATTCAATTTCTGTTTCTTCCATTACTTCTCCCTCTGCTTTCTCGCCTTCATACCAAGCGGCAAGGTGTGCTACTGCTTCTAATAGATGTGAAATAGATCCAATTTCGTTACTGCCTTGTTTCATTTCTTGTGCTTCAACAGAAATTAAATTAGCAAGTGCTTCGCGGGCCGCTTCAAATTGAGTCTTATCAAACTTTAGAAGATCGCCCACAATGGACTTAGGTATTGAGATAATTGTTTTTTCCATTGAGTCACTTTCTTTCTCTGATTTATTCTCAGATTGTATTAGATTATTTTTCTGAATTACTGAAGTTTCATGTAATTCTTCCACCTGGATTACGGTTTCATCTCCTGATGCAGACTTAGCCAAAACCAATTGGCAGTTAGGGTTTGCAGGGCGATCTACCAGGGAAACTTCAACAATCTGTCCATCTACAATCCGACCATTAGCCGCTTTGTGATCGCGGACTACGCGTGGGTTTTTAATTCCAATAGAGAAACCTTTAAGAACTCCTGAGTCCACTTTCTTAACAGAAACTGGATCTACTACCAGGGCGGTGATGTAATGACCGTCAGTTTTAGCCTCATATTCTTTAGCAACGCCAGCCGCAATATTGCTGTGTTGCTCTCTGATGTTGCCGCCTGATTTAAACCAGTGTGGCATTGCGCGATCTAACCAATCTTTGTCACAGATCTGTTGATCAATGTCTAGTGAGTCATCAGTTGCTTTTCCATAAACAGTCATAGTGCCATCAGCATTACGATCTGCTTTTTCAATACTAAAAAATGAGGTAGTTAAGTTGGTCATTAGTCCTCTATCCATTCAACGGTTAAAGCCTTAGCGCTAACTGTATCAATTTGTTTCTCTGCGCGTTGTAATTCTGCATCAACCTCTTTGTCATATTGCTTCACCATTTCCTTGGCTTCTGCTACCCCTCTTTCAGCCAAGTAATAAAGTTCCTGTAATGTCGCTTCCTTTGGATCTATAAAATCTACTGGATCGCAACTTTCTTCTTTATCATTCATTAATTACGCCTCCTTTATTGGTGTCTGTTTTGTGTATTTAGCAGGCAAGCCTGTCAATACCCAGTTTCTATATGGTTGCGGTACTTCATCAATTGATGATGCCTTTGTGTACCAATCTCTAAATTGATCAAGAACCTCAGCATCTTCTATCTTGTTTACTTTAAAACTGTTAATTGCTGTTGCCCATTTTATGCTTATTACATGATCTGTAATCATTCTTTTACCCTCACTGCCCCTCTGTTTAGGATTACATAGATGCCGCCATCTTCATCTACATGTTTGATTGCGTCATACCCATTAACTGCGGCATAACGGCCTGGATCTCTAAATAAGATACCCAGTTGC
>Ga0315906_10002212_pt1 | contig 27693 bp, 33 predicted proteins | sample LakEriMetagenome_4_FD_203526 | JGI IMG/M metagenome (GOLD analysis project Ga0315906, IMG submission 203526) | Freshwater fungal communities from buoy surface, Lake Erie, Ohio, United States - Buoy 2 MA122 | ecosystem: Environmental > Aquatic > Freshwater > Lake > Lake biofilm | place: USA...
GGATTTGTGTCCATTGACGAAGGACAGGTGCATTACCGCCAGGCTGGAACAAGCCAACCCGGCCAAGTGCCCTTGGTGATGTTTCATGCCTCGCCCGGCTCAGCCAAATCATTGGAGCCTCTCATTCAAGTGCTGGCCCAAGCTCGCCAGGTCATTGCACTAGACACCTTGGGCAATGGCGATTCTTGCGCCCCCGGCCAAGATGCGCCTGATCTGGCGTATTTCGCGCAAGCCCATCTGCGAGCCATCACCGCAATGGGCATTGCCAAATTTGACGCCTGGGGTGCACACACAGGCGCCAACATCGCTTGCGAATTGGCCATTGAAAATTCTGATCGAGTTCGCAGCCTGATCGTTGATGGCATTGGCTTGTACAGCCCGCAAGAGCAAGCCGAATTGCTACAACATTATTTGCCTTCAGTTCACATTGATCAGCAAGGCAGCCAGTTTCACTTGCTCTGGAATTTTGTGCGCGACGCTTATTTGTTCTGGCCTTGGTATCAAAAAGACAGCCAATACCGCCGCGCTATTGGCTTACCCCAAGCCTCTGAATTGCACGACAAAGCCGTCGAGGTCTTCAAGGCAGCTCGCACGTTTCATCTGTCCTACAAGGCTGCTTTAAGTTATCCCAAAGAGCAAAGGTTGCCCTTGATCAAAGTACCCACACTGCTCACCTGCTCTCGACATGACATGCTGCATGTGTATTTTGAAAAGGTATCCGCATTGGTAAAGCCCACCAGAGCACAGAGCACGGCAGGATTGGGTTCAGCTGTAGCACTTCAAGAAACTGCAGCCTTGTTTGAACGCTTTTTAAACGACTTGGCTTGAGTCTTAGAAGCACCGATTTGTTGTGGAATTGATGTCCACCGTTTTCAAGCGGAAACTTCTTCAGTGGTTGCACGGCGCAATTCACGCCTTTCGGCAAAATCAAACCAACGGCCTCGGTGCACTGTGGCGGTGTTGTCCCACATCACAAGGTCACCTACTTGCCATTGATGCGCATACACATATTGGCGCTGGGTTGCATGCTCCATCAGATCTAACAAGAGCATGCGCCCTTCTGCCAAGGTCATGCCCTGAATTTCACAGGCATGGATACCGACAAACAAAATTTTGCGGCCGGTGCGAGGATCAGTTTGAACCAAGGGCCATGTTGCAGGTGGAATGGTTTGACGTTGCTCTTCGGTGTATTGGGTATCGCCAAGCAAGAAGCGGGAGTGCAACGCGTAGTGCACCGCCTTGAGGCCTTCAACCTGCTTTTTAAGCCATTCAGGTAGACCATCCCAAGCCATGCGCAAGTCTGCAAACTCAGTGTCACCACCGAAATTGGGCAGCGTGACGGCAGAGAGCATGGAGTACTTGGCGCGAGGATTTTGGAACGAACTGTCGCTGTGCCAAAGTTGATTGGCAACATTGCCAACAATTTTGGCATGCTCGCGATCGGCCACCTCACCATCGACCTTGACGTTTGAAATGTCTGCAAGCTCAGCGTACTCCAAACGGTGTGGGCCACCTTTGAGCTTGCGCAGGCCCATGTCCAAAGGTCCCAATGATTTGGCGAATTCAATTTGCTGGCTTTGAGTCAATGGCTGATTGCGAAACACCAGAACCGCGTGCTGATCCATTGCATCTTCCACCGATTTGATCTGCGCAGGCGTGAGTGGTTTGCGCAAGTCAATGCCCGTGGCTTCGGCGGCGAAGGGGTGAAGTGGTTTTAGCTGAAGTATGCTCATTTTGAGTCCTTTCACTCTAGCTTGATGCCAGCAGACTTGACAATGGCGGCCCACTTGTCAATGTCTTGACGAATCTGATTGGTGTACTGTTCGGAGCTAGATCCCACTGGCTCCATACCAAGCTGCTGCATGCGGGCAACCACCTCGGCACTGCGGACCACTTGGCCAATGTCTGCACTGATTTTTTGCAACAAAGCTGGCGGCATACCAGCGGGCGCAATGATGCCAATAGCGCTGACCGCGCTGAAACCGGGCACGGTCTCGGCAATCAATGGAATTTCTGGACTTGACACTGCGCGTTTGGGGCTGGACAAGGCAATCACTTTCATGCGGTTGTCTTTGACAAATGGCATGGAAGAAAACAAAACATCAAACAATAAGGGAACTCGGCCACCAATCATGTCCTGTTGCGCTGGCGCACTGCCCTTGTAGGGAATGTGCAAGAGTTTGATGCCAGCCATACTGGCCAACATTTCACCCGCCAAATGCGTCCCAGTGCCGGTGCCAGGTGTGGCATAACTCAGTGCATTTGGATTTTTCTTGGCGTAGGCAATCAGCTCGGGCATTGTGTTGAAAGGCTGCGAGGGATGTGCAAAAAGTCCGAAGTGCGCCTGTGCCACTTGAGAGACGCCAACCAAATCTTTTTTGGTGTCATAAGACATATTGGCTTGCAGGCTTGGATTGATCGTGAGCGCTGTGATGGCCATACCAAGTGTGTACCCGTCAGGTGGCGATTTGGCCACAAGGCTTGTACCCAGCATGGTTCCTGCACCAGGTTTGTAGTCAAGCACCACTGGCTGCTTCCAAATTGTTTGCAGCCCAGAAGAAATAATTCGAGCCACGGTGTCAGTGGGTCCACCAGAAGTGAATGGCACGATCAGTTTGACTGGCTTGTCGGGCCAAGCCTCTACAGCTTGAGCAAACACAATGATTGGTGTGAAAAGGAGCGTTGCTGCGGTCAATACCCAGCGGCGTTGAAGTTTGATGAACATGGAAAAGTCTCCTATGGACGCATGGTTTTCTTCGATCAACATCAATCGTTTTAAACCTGCTTCAAATCATATTCACAGAAAGCAAAGATGTCCAATCAAGCAGTGAGCGAAAAATTCATGCCAATCGAAAAGCTTTGTATTCAATTCTCAAAAACAGGTCACACGAGTTATCACTTCAAGATGCTGGAATTACAGGGTATTCACTAATGAGGGAATAAAGAATCAACTTATTTAGGACATGTCATTCAAGTTTGATTAATCTAATGTTTTTAAAAAAGGGGCTGTGATTGTCAGCAGCCTTTGAACCCAAGCCGATGAGTCAAAAAAAGGAGTTGATCATGAAGTTATCTCGAATTTTATTGTCCGCACTGCTGATCAGTGGGATGAATCTGGCCTACTCAACCACGCCCGCCGCACCCAACTACACGCCCGTGCAAGGTCAAGCTGGCAAGGACGTGATCTGGATCCCTACCCCAGAGGCATTGATCGACAAAATGCTCACTGCGGCCAAGGTCACCGACAAAGACAAAGTGTTTGATTTAGGCGCAGGTGACGGCATCATTGCCATCACTGCGGCCCGCAAATATGGCGCGCAATCGGTGGGCATTGAATTCAACCCCGACATGGCTCAATTTGCCCGCCGCAAAGTGGCAGAAGCTGGCATGACTGACAAGGTCAAGATCATCACGGGCGACATCTTTCAAGAAGACTTCAGTTCTGCAACCGTGGTCACCCTTTACCTCATGCCTCACCTCAACATGAAGCTGCGCCCAACCTTGCTCAAGATGAAGCCTGGCACCCGTGTGGTCTCGCACGCCTTCACCATGGGCGATTGGGAACCCGACGAAACCATGTCTTCCAGTTACGCGCAAGGCTATTTTTGGGTGGTTCCCGCTCAAATTGAAGGCTCTTGGGTCATGAATGGCTTAGATGGTGGCCCCATTCGAGTGAACTTGAGTCAATTGTTTCAAAACATTGGCGGCACACTTACCCGGGGTGGCCAAACCTTCGCGATGTTGGGCGCCAAATTGCGCGGCGATGAAGTCAAGTTTCAATTCATCACGCCCGACCGCAAAGTACATGCCTTCTCAGGTCGAGTGGAAGGGGGCCGCTTATCGGGCAAAGTTGTGACAGATTACATGCACACCTCCGTCGAATTGACACGCCCTTGATACAAACTTGAACCACTCTGTTTTCTTGGATGATCCAGATGAAACCTGATAGCTCCGCCCCCGCCACAATGCTCCGTCTGCTACACCCTCTTTCAGCCGTAGCGCTGATTGTGGGCATCGTGATTGGTGCCGGCATTTTTAAAACGCCTTCACTGGTTGCCGGCATTAGTGGCGATGCAGGCTGGGCACTGGTTTTGTGGCTCGCAGGTGCCCTGATTTCCATTGTGGGCGCGCTCTGCTATGCAGAGCTCTGCACCACTTACCCCAATGCGGGGGGTGACTATCACTTCCTGCACAGGGCTTTTGGGCGCAATATTTCTTTCATCTACGGTTGGTCACGTGCCACGATCATCAACACAGGCTCTATCGCTTTGCTGGCCTTTGTTTTTGGCGATTACATGAGCACACTGGTGAACTTAGGGGCTTACTCAAGCGCCATTTGGGCACTGCTCATTGTGGTTTTCCTCACGGCGGTCAACCTTGCCGGTATTCATGCCTCTTCGAGAATGCAAACCTGGTTGACCGTCACTGAAGTGCTTGGCTTGTTGGCCGTGGTGGTTGCAGGATTTTGGGTCGATGCGCCCGCTTCTGGCGCCATTCAGTGGTTTGTCCAAGCGCCTGCGCCTGCGCAGTGGGGTCTTTGCCTGGTTTTCGTTTTGCTCACCTTCGGCGGCTGGAATGAGTCGGCCTACATTTCGGCAGAATTAAAGGGCGGCCCCCGCACCATGGTCTGGGTCATCCTGGCCAGCATGATCACTTTGACTGTCATTTATCTGTTGGTCAACATGGCTTTGCTGTTGGGCCTTGGATTGAGTGGCTTGAGCCAAAGCAAAACCGCTGCAGGCGACTTGCTGGGTATTGCCTTTGGTCCGTGGGCGCAAAAATCTTTGGGCTTGTTTGTGGCCATCGCCGCCCTCACCAGCATCAACGCCACCATGTTTGTTGGCGCTCGAACCAACTTTGCAGTTGGCAGCGACTGGAAAGCTTTGCGCAAGCTCGGCCAATGGCAAATGGACATTGGCAGCCCCAAACCGGCCTTGCTAATGCAAGCCTTCATCAGCATTGGCCTGATTGCTTTGGGCACTCAAGAGGCCGACGGATTTTCTGCCATGGTGGAATTTACGGCGCCTGTTTTCTGGGGCTTCTTGTTCATGGTTGGGCTGTCCGTGCTTTGGCTAAGGCAAACAGATGCCCAAGCAACACGCCCGTTCAAAGTACCGCTATACCCTGTACTGCCTTTGATTTTTTGCGCAGTCTGTGCGTGGCTCACCTACTCCAGCATCAACTACGCCATCTCTCAAAAAGCCATCCATGTCTCCATGTGGCTCATTGCCAGTGGTGTTTTGGCCTTGCTCATTTTGCGTACCAGAGAGAAAACGCTGGAACAAGCAAGTAAGCAAACTTGAGCACAATAAAACCTCTTTTACTGATTTTTTTGAAGAGGTGGTTCAAACCAATTGCTTAGAAAGCAGTCATTTTCAATGGCTTTGTTGGCTGTCGGACTTCAGCAAAGAATGCAGCATCAAGCCAAGGAATCCACCCACCACCTGCGCCAGGACAAATGCAGGGACATCTGAAGGTGAAATACCAGCGAATGTATTTGTGAACATCCGTCCAAAGGCCGCAGCAGGATTGGCAAAAGAAGTACTTGCCGTGAACCAATAGGCGGCGCCAATATAGCAAGCCACCAAAGAAGAAGCTTTGCCTTCAGGAGAACGCAAGATCACAAACAACAGACCTGCAGTGGCAACCGCTTCAGCCAGCCACTGAGCAGGTCCCGTTCTGACTTTGGTAGACCATTGCAATATTTCAAGGTCAAACATGGCATGAGCAACCCAAGCACCAACGGCAGCGCCGGCCAGTTGAGCTAACACATAGCCCATTAAATGATGGCGCGCTAAATCTTTGCGATAGGCCATCACCATCGACACCACTGGATTGAAATGTGCACCACTGATGGGGCCAAGCGTTTCAATCAAGACATACAGCGCAAAAACTGTGGCAAGTGTGTTGGCCAAAAGCGCCACAGCCATGTTGCCATCGGCCAATTGCTCGGCCATGATGCCTGAGCCAATCACGGCGCAGAACAGTGCCGCTGTGCCCACCAGCTCTGACAAATATCTTTTCCAATGAATCATGTTTTGGCAAGTTCTCGCGCCGTACTTTCGATAGCCATTTTGTTCAAACTGGTCAAAGGCAGACTGGTAAAAATTTCAAGACGCCTTTTAATTTGATACAGGGTTTGCGTGAAAGCCTCCAACTTCTCTGCATCACTGCCCTCACCTGCAGAGGGATCGGCATACCCCCAATGCGCCGTTGCAGGCTGACCTGGCCAATAGGGGCAAACTTCACCGGCAGCGTTGTCACAAACCGTGATGACCAAATCCATGTGGGGTGCGTTGGGCTCTGCAAAAACATCCCAGCTTTTGCTACTCAAGCCCTCAGTTGAAATGCCCGCCTTTTCCAAAGTGGCAATGGCCATTGGATTAGGCGTTTGGTTTTCTCTGGGGCTACTGCCAGCAGAGAAGGCTTTGAATTTGCCTTTGCCTAAATGATTGAGCAACGCCTCGGCCAAGATGCTGCGAGCCGAGTTGTGGGTGCACAAGAAAAGAATATTCAATTCTTTGATAACTAATTTCTGTTCCATATTTCTAATTTATTAGAAATATATGACAGTTTGATGGCAATGTTTGATGCCATTGCTTAACTAAAGCTCAGCCTGGCCAGACTTCAATCTCGCCATTGATTTCAACGGCAATACCCCGGGGCAAAGTTGACATTCCAACGGCAGATCGAGCGTGGCACCCAGCTTCAGGACCAAAGAGCTCGAAGAGCAAGTCGGAGGCACCATCAATGATTTGTGGCATGGCCGTAAATTGTGGGCTTGCGTTGCACATGCCAAATATGCGAACGATCTGTTTGACGCGGTCTAAGGAGCCGACTTCTGCTTTCACAGTGGCCAGCATGGTCAGCATCACAGCCCGAGCTGTTGCATAGCCTTCGGCTTCAGTGATGTTTTCACCAAAACGTCCAGTTTGCCTCACCCCTTCAAGCAAGGGCAAATCTAAACCGTGCCCCGAAAGATACAACATGTTATCGACTCGAACACAGCCACGTCGATTCTTTTTGGGAAACACAAACGCTGGGGGCAGTGAATAGCCCATTGCCTTGAGCCGCTCTTCTATGGAATTCATTGTTTCTCCATCATGCGTTTTGTAGATTGGCTTTCTTTTGCTGCCACCATTGACTCAACCAAGCCGTGGTGCCACCACTGGACAGGACATCTTGCAAAGCCGAAGGAACGGGCTCGAATTGATATTCCTGATTCTGGGTGATGTTGGTAAACACCCCAGTCTGAAAGTTAACGCTGAGCTCATCCATTTGATTGCAAGCGCTGGAAATACCGGTGCATCCGGTAAGAACTGGCAAGCCAATACCGATGGCTTCACGGTAGGCCAAAAAAGACATTGACTCACACACCAATCCAAGACCCAAAGCTTTCATCGCAATATAGCCTTGCATTTTGGCGCCCATGCCGAAGTTACGGCCTGTCACGATCAAATCGCCCGGGCGACAAAGTTTGTGAAAGTCAGGGATAGAACCTTCAAACAGATGTTCGATGATGTCTTTGGGATCTGTTCGCATTTCAGAAACAATGCGCATGGGCACGACCCCCCCCATGTGGGGAATGTCATGCCCGAATTGCCAACAGCGCCCTCTCATTGACCAAGCAAAATCTTGCAAGATTATTCTGCCTTGATGCCCGCGTTGCGAATGACCGTGCCCCATTTGTCCAGCTCACGGCGAATATGACCCGCAAAGGCCTCTGGCGTGCTGGCAACAACTTCTGAGCCATCGTTGCTCAAACGTGTTTTGATTTCAGGGCTGGTAATGATGGCCGCAATTTCCTTGTTCAAGCGCTGCACAATAGCATCTGGTGTGCCTGCTGGCATCATCAAACCTACCCAAGCGTTGACATCAAAACCAGGAACACCCGACTCTTGAATGGTGGGTACGTTGGGCAGTTGAGACATGCGCTTAGCGCCTGTGACAAAAACCGCTTTGATTTTTCCATCGCGAATGGTGCTCATCACCTGTGCAGGAGAAGTGCATAAAAGTTGCAGACGGCCACTGATGAGGTCTGTCATGGCTGGCGGTATGCCCTTGTAGGGCACATGGGTGAACTTGATGCCTGCGGCGCTGTTTAGCAGTTCCATGCCAATGTGAGCGGCTGTGCCCATGCCAGAGTTGCCCATGGTCACTTCACCTGGCTTTTGTTTGGCCAACGCCATCACTTCAGTGAAGTTTTTAGGTGCAAAACCATTGGACGAAACCACCACCAGCGGAATGGCTGTGGTTTGAATGAGGGGCACAAAATCTTTGATGGGGTCGTAGGGAACTTTGTCTCGCAATGTGGGGTTAATTGCGTAAGTGGTAGTGACCAACAAAATGGTGTAGCCATCGCCGGGCGATTTGGCAGCTGCTTCAACACCAATCAAAGTTCCAGCGCCTGGCTTGTTGTCAATGATGACGGGCTGACCCAAACGCTCAGAAAGCTTTTGACCAATGGTTCTGGCTTGAATATCTAAGCCATCTCCAGCGGGAAATGGGACGATGATTCGGATGGGACGATCGGGGTATTGAGCATGAGCAGAAAAGCTCAGCAAACAAAACAAAGCAACGATAAACCGTACAAACATTGAAAGACTCCTTGCAAAGGTAATTAAAGATGCCGCGGGTCAGTGATACAACCGGCAACAGCAGAAGCTGCGACTGTCAAAGGATTGCCAAGATACAGCTTAGCATCTTTGGCGCCAAAACGTCCGTGGTTGTTGTTGGTGGCCGTAGAGATAGACACTTCGCCAGAATGCAAAGGGCCAACAACTGCATCATTGCAGGGCCCGCAGCCTGGGGGCAATACGACCGCACCCGATTCAATCAAAACTTGCATGAGATCGCTTGAAGCCAGCCTTTGCATGGTTTCTTCCGAACCAGGAACCACAAAAAGTCGGACGCCAGAAGAGACTTTTCTCGAACGCAATACTTCGGCAGCGGCAGCAATATCTTCAAACATCGAGGAGCCACATGAACCAATAAATGCATGGTCAATAGAGAGTCCTGTCACCTCTGAAATAGGCACTGCATTTTGAATGCCACCCGGCAAAGAAACCAGAGGCTCCAACTTTTCCAAATCAATTTCGGCCCGCATTTGGTAGTGGGCCGATGGGTCTGAGTATTCAGCCACAAAAGGCGATTTAGCAACCTTGTTGGCATGCTTCAAAACTTCGTCGGAAGGCGGAAAGAAAACACCATATGCACCAAGCTCAGTGGGCGTACTGCAAAGTGCCACCCGAGCTGCCAAGGAAAACTGATCAAGATCACCTGCAAACTCGAGGATTTTGTAATCTAGATCAAAAGGAATCTGGCCAGACTTGATCAGTCGTCCAATGTGCGTGCCCAGATCTCTGGCATGAACGTAGGGAGGCAACCGGCCTTTCAAAGTCAGTTGCAGGGAATGTGGCACCATGATCCAGTTGGTACCCGTAGCCAGCACTCGCGAGATTTCAAGTCCTACGCGAAAACCCACAGCGCCTATGGCGCCCACGTTGGTGCAATGTCGGTCGTTGTCAAAGACAAAATGACCAGGACTCACGAGCCCCATTTCCATCGGGAAAATGTGCCCGTGGCCACCACGACCCACATCAAAAAAGTGCCCCACCTTCCAAGCTTTTGCGGCTTGTCGATTGGTTGCCCCATAAAGTGCGGCTCTGGGGCTTCCGTACAAAACCTCATGGTCGGTGACCAACACCACTTTCTCAGGGTTAGCCAGTTGATCGATACCGATGCTGTCGAGTGCTTTTTTGATGCTTGGCAAAACATTGTCATGCACCATCACCATGTGAGGGTTGGGAAACACAATGTCCCCTGGCGCGACGCTACTCAGGCCACAGGCTTTGGCAATGATTTTCTCTGGGCCTGTCATCGGCCGAACTTCATTGCTAGCCTGTACCTGAGTGTTCATGTGCGCTTGATTGCCGGTCAGTCGAGCTTAAGGCCAATGGTCTTGACGACTTTGGTATAACGCGAAGCCTCCTCAGCAACCAACTTAGCAAACTGCTCGGGATTGTTGCTGATGGGATCGGCACCGTTGCGTTCCATCGCTTGCTTGAAGTCTGCCGTTGGCACAATGGCCATCAGTTCCTTGTGGAGTCTATCGATGATGGGACGAGGCGTGCCAGCGGGCGCAAATACGCCGAGCCACAGGCTCACTTCAAATCCAGGATAGCCCGACTCAGCCACTGTGGGCACATCAGGCAATGCAGGAGAGCGCTGGCTGCTGCCCACTGCGAGCGGGCGCAGTTTGCCAGCCTTGGTGTGCTGCAAAAGCGCTGGCATAGAGCCAAACACGCTCTGCACCTCATTGGCGAGCAAGGCCAAGTCAGCCTGCGCATTTCCTTTGTAGGGAACGTGCTGCAAGTTAACTTGCGCCACGTCTTTGAGCATCTCCATAGCCAAATGCGTTGTGGAGCCATTGCCAGCAGAGGCGAAGTTCATCTTGCCAGGGTTTGCTTTGGCAAGATCAACAAGTTCTTTGAGGTTGTTGGCCTTGACTTGGGGATTGACGACCAGCAGGTAAGGTGTGATGGCCACCAAGGAAATCGGTGCAAAGTCTCGGATGGGGTTGTAGCCCAACTTTGAATAAGCCGCTGGCGCAACCGCATGCGTACTGGTGGTGCCGATGCTGATGGTGTAGCCGTCGGGTGCCGCTTTGGCTGCCACATCAGCGCCGATGGTTCCGCCTGCGCCGCCTCGGTTGTCAACAATGACTTGCTGGCCCAGTCGTTCGGAAAGTTTCTGCGCCACAACACGGCCAACAATGTCAGTTGAACCACCCGCCGGGAACGGTACGATTAACCGTATGGGCTTGTTGGGGTAATCGGACTGGGCCAAAAGTGTGGCGGGAGCAGCGAGCAGCGCGGCAGTCAAGGCGACGGCCAGCCTGCGGATCGAACTTGTGGTTTGCGATTTCATTAGCAGATTCCTCCTCAATAAAAACTGATCAAGACGGCGAGAACGATCACGCACGGAAGCAAATTAAGCCGCGCGGTAAGTCACTTTCAAATCGCCGACGCCCTCACAATGTCCTTCCAGCGTATCACCGGCCTTACAAGGACCGACTCCGGCTGGCGTGCCATTCATGATGATGTCGCCCGGCTCAAGCGAAACAAAGTTAGACAAATATGCAATGGCTTCATCAATCTGCCAGATCTGCTGGTTGAGATCGCCCTGCTGTTTGACTTCGCCATTGACCTTGAGCCAGATAGCACCCGCTTTGGGGTGGCCAATTTTGGAGGCAGGCTGAATGGGCGTGATGGGGCAAGATTCGTCGAATGATTTACCCATTTCCCAAGGGCGCTGCAATTTCTTGGCGTCGCTTTGGAGGTCGCGGCGAGTCATGTCGAGGCCTAGAGCATAGCCAAACACATGGTCTAGGGCCTTGTCCTGAGAAATATTGCGGCCGCCCTTGCCAATGCAAATGACCAATTCGATCTCGTGGTGGAGGTCTTTGGTCTGAGGTGGATAAGCGATGGTGCTACCAGAAGGCACCAATGCATCAGCGGGCTTGGCAAAGAAGAAAGGCGGTTCGCGATTTGGATCATGACCCATTTCACGAGCATGGTCGGCGTAATTGCGTCCAACACACCAAATGCGGCGCACAGGAAATTTGGCGTCTGTGCCTACGACGGCGATAGCGGCTTGATGGGGTGCTGGAATGACGTACTGCATGGTAAGTGGTGAGCAAAAAATGAAGGAGAAATGACCCGAATGCATGACAAGCCGTTGATTGAACGATTTGTTCAAAAAAATTCTAGCACCCTCGTTCTGAAAAAGCCAAAGGGAAGACCCGAATAAAACTCACGATAGATCATTCAGCTGAATTTTTTTAAAAGGGCGATAAATCTGTTTAATGAGATAAGCTGTTTCTTTGGCTGAAAGATGTCCCACGCGGACTGCTTGGCTTTTTCCCAAAGGAACCCCTCATGCTTGTGCGCCTCTTGTATGTCAGTCAGCCCGTGGGGCCCATTACCACCACCATGACCACGCTCATCTTGGAAAAATCGGATGCGAACAACAAGAAAGAAAACATCACAGGTGTTTTATGTCAGGGCTCAGGCTTGTGGATGCAAGTTTTAGAGGGCGAGCGTTCCAAAGTCAATTTGCTTTATTCAAAAATCATGGCAGATCGAAATCACCACAACGTTCAGCTGCTTTCAATGGAAGAAATTTCGCAAAGACGGTTTGGTCAATGGTCTATGGCGCTTGTCTATTTGTCGAAAGATGATCCCATGGTTCAAATGGCTCATCCAGAATTTGACCCCTACACGGCCTCCTCCAAAGATGCTTTTTTCATCTTGGAAGAACTGATTAAGACAGGTTGTCCTATTCTCAATACACCCTCCTAATTGACAACAGCGTGCGCCTATATCGCCATTAATTCTCCATCCAATTAAATATGACCCTGCAAGGCACCAAGCGCAAGATCACTTACGTTGCCACCTATGAGGCCATTGCTTTCTTATTAGGTACGCTTGGTTTTTTTAGTTTCAGTGACAGCAGCCTCGAGCGTGCAGGCGCCCTAGCCATCTTCGCTTCGCTCTTTGCGGTCAGCTGGAACTTCGCTTACAACGCCATGTTTGAGCGCTGGGAGTCGAAAAGGCTGGTTCGTGGTCGCAACTTGGGTCGCAGAGTATTGCATGCGGTGGGTTTCGAACTTGGCTTTCTGGTAGTCCTAATGCCAGCAGCGGCATGGTGGCTAGACATCAGTTACCTGCACTCATTCTCACTCAACCTTGGCTTGAACATTTTCTTTTTTGTTTACACCTTTGCATTTACATGGTGCTTTGATCGGGTGTTTGGGCTGCCAGAATCGGCGGCAACACCTATAGTGTGAAGACAACTTCTACTAATTCCCATTTTGTCTTAAACTCTTTGACGTAAGGCAGGCAGTGCCCTCTTGTCGTACACACCCCAACTTCAAAGGAGTTTTCATGCAACGTCGCACTCTTCACCTCAGCCTAATGGCTGGCTTATTGGCTGTTTCCGGCTTGGTGTCGGCCCAAACCAAATGGGACTTGCCCGCCGCCTACCCGGCCACCAACTTCCATACCGTCAACATGACCCAGTTTGCTGCCGATGTCGACAAAGCCACAGCTGGCAAGCTCAAAATCACGGTGCACGCCAATGCGTCTTTGTTCAAGGCCCCTGAAATTAAGCGCGCTGTGCAAGGCGGTCAAGCCCAATTGGGCGAGATTTTGCTAGTGAACTTCCAGAACGAATGGCAACCCTTTGGCGTAGATGGCCTGCCCTTTTTGGCCGACAGCTATGACGAGTCCATGAAGCTCTACCAAGCGCAAAAGCCGCTGTTGGAGAAGAAGCTGGCCGACCAAGGCATGATGCTTTTGTACTCGGTGGCTTGGCCGCCCCAAGGCATTTACAGCAAAAAGCCGCTCAACAGCGTAGCCGATTTGAAGGGCATCAAGTGGCGTGCATACAGCCCCACCACTGCCCGCATTGCTGAACTGATAGGCGCTCAGCCCGTGACCGTGCAAGCTGCCGAGTTTTCGCAGGCACTGGCCACCGGTGTGGTTGAGTCCACCATGACGTCGGGTGCAACAGGTGTAGACAGCAAGCTGTTTGAACACCTCAAGTTTTATTATGACGTTCAGGCATGGCTTCCTAAAAATGCTGTGATTGCCAACAAAAGAGCCTTTGATGGGCTGGACAAGGCTACCCAAGACGCTGTTCTGAAAGCCGCAGCTGATGCCGAAAGACGTGGCTGGACCGAATCGCGCAAGGTCAACACAAGCACCCTGGAAATCCTCAAGGCCAATGGCATGACTGTGGCACCCCCTTCAGCGCAACTCAAAGCCGACATGAAAAAAGTGGGCGACACCATCATGAGAGAGTGGCTTGAAAAGTCAGGTGCTGAAGGCAAGTCCATCGTCGACGCTTTCAATCGTTGAGCTGATGAGAAGACTGCTTAACGCCATCTATGCCAGCACCGCCGCTTTGGCGGCGCTGAGCATGTGCGGCCTGCTGTGCATGGTGTTGCTGTCCATCTTGAGTCGACAGATTCATGTGCATGTGCCCGGCACCGATGCCTATGCAGGCTACCTCATGGCAGGTGCTGGCTTTTTGGCGCTGGCCCACACCTTGAAGCGAGGTGAACACATCCGTGTCACCTTGGTGCTGGGCTTGTTCCAGGGGGGCGCACGCAAAGGCATGGAAATTTTCAGTCTAGGGCTGGCTAGCCTGCTGGCTGGGTTGTTTGCTTTTTACAGCTGCCGCTTGGTGTGGCAATCAATCGAGTTTCACGATATATCGACCGGCAACGACGCAACGCCGCTGTGGATTCCACAATTGGTCATGGCGCTAGGCACAGTGATTTTTGCATTGGCCTTTGTCGACGAGCTGATCTTAGAAATCCGAGGTCAACGCCAAGCCCTAGGCAGCAGCGAATCGCTGCGCAACGAATGACCTGCCATGAATGACATGATGATCACAGGGCTTTTGGTCCTGACTTTGTTTTTGATTTTGGGCAGTGGGGTGTGGATTGGCCTGACGCTCTCGGGCGTGGCCTGGGTGGGCATGCAAATGTTTTCTGCCAGACCCGCAGGTGACGCTATGGCCATGACCATCTGGGGATCTGCATCGAGCTGGACCCTCACAGCACTGCCCCTTTTCATCTGGATGGGCGAGATTTTGTTTCGCACTCGCCTCAGTCAAGACATGTTCAAAGGGCTCGCCCCTTGGATGCAAGCTTTGCCCGGCCGCTTGTTGCACACCAATGTGGTGGGATGCGCCATATTTGCGGCGGTGTCTGGGTCGAGTGCGGCCACCTGCGCCACGATTGGCAAAATGACCCTGCCGGAACTGCAAAAGCGCGGCTATCCCGAAGACATGGTCATCGGCACTTTGTCGGGTTCGGGCACACTGGGCCTGCTGATTCCGCCGTCCATTATCATGATCGTCTATGGCGTGGCAGCCGATGTGTCGATCGCTCAACTGTTCATTGCCGGTGTCTTGCCGGGCTTGTTGCTGGCGGGGCTGTTTTCTGGCTACATCATTTTTTGGTCGCTGCGTCACCCAGACCAAATTCCACCGCGTGACGCTCCCATGAGCTTCATGCAAAAAATACAAGAATCCAGCAGCTTGATACCCGTGATCTTGCTAATTGGGGCGGTTTTGGGCTCCATTTACACTGGCTTTGCAACTGCCACCGAAGCGGCCGCAGTGGGCGTGGTGGGCGCCTTAATTTTGTCCAGCCTTCAAGGCTCGATGAGCTGGTCGGTGTTCAAAGAAGCCCTGATGGGGGCCACGCGCCTGTACTGCATGATCGCGCTAATCTTGGCAGGTGCGGCCTTCTTGACTTTGTCCATGGGCTACATCGGTCTGCCGCGCCACTTGGCCGAGTGGATTGGCGGCTTGGGCCTTAGCCCCTTTGCGCTCATCATGGCCTTGATGGTGTTTTTCATCATCTTGGGTTGCTTTTTAGACGGCATCTCCATGGTGGTATTGACCATGGGCGTGCTCATGCCAACGGTTCAGAAAGCGGGCATTGACCCAATCTGGTTTGGTATCTTCATCGTCTTTGTAGTCGAGATGGCGCAAATTACGCCACCGGTGGGCTTCAACCTGTTTGTGCTGCAGGGCATGACGGGCAAGCAACTGCCCTATATCGCCCGCGTGTCCATGCCCATGTTCTTCCTCATGGTGGGTGCGGTGGTGCTAATTTACTTTGTGCCCGGCATAGTGACCTGGCTGCCCACTCAGATGAAGCTCTGATGAAGCGCAACTAAACTATGCTTGACCTATGTCATGGTTTTATAAGTTGAATTGATTTGGCTTGATTACTTCATACCGCTGCATTAACCAAGCGCCTAGTAGCCTACTAAATTGGGTGAATGCCAGTCGAACAAATCTGACTCAGCTTATTCAGAAATGAACTCAGGAAACGAAACCAGCTAGCTCTTGCGTTTTCAAGATCATTAAAAGAACAGTGATTTATCCTCTTCACCCTCAAGTGTGGCTTCAGTCTCATAAAACTCTGACGTAAGGTAACAACTAGCAGCACCCACAGCAATGACTGGTTAGAGAAAGATATTCAATTCGTGTAATTCTGAAAGCTGGATTGTGCGGCGCAGCATCCGCATCTGGTGAAGACACAGCAACTTTAGATCGCTACAATTCGTTCAGGGTGAGCAGTTCACCCAGGCGCACGAGGAATGTTAATGACAAGTCTACTTGTTCACCTTTCTACCCCTGATGCTTCGGCTTTCAGCAAAACTCTCAAGAAGTTCGTTCAAGCTGCGCCACATTCAGACAAAGTACCGCCAACAAGCATCACATCCGAAAACAAGGAAGCTGAAGATACTGTGAGCCTGGCGTCGATGCCGGCTACTTTGCGCAAGGCACTTATTCAGTTTGATGACGCCGGTCGGCTGGTTCGACTTCCCAACAAGCTATCGGTTCAGCAAATGACCATGTGGGCTTTGTGGACCAAGTTTGCAGCGAGTCAAAAATACAACGAGAAGGAGGTTAACGCCATTGTCAATGGTTTTCACACCTTTGGCGACCAAGCGACGTTGCGTCGTGAGTTGGTCAACATGAAATTGCTCGGGCGCAAATCCGACTGCAGTGAGTATTGGAAAGAGCCACATCACCCAAGTGAGGAAGTGCTGGATTTCCTTCGCGCTTGGCGTGCTGGTCTGAAGTAGCCTTCTAGAAGCGCATCAATCACATCACTAAATGAAACGCCTTTTTGCGTTACTGTTAATTTCCCTGATTTGTGCATCATCTGCTTATGCTCAGCGAATGTATGACGGCAGTGGTCGTCAAGTCGGTCGCGTGGATGGGGAACGTTATTACGACGGGTCAGGTCATCAGATTGGACGAGTTGATGGCTCAACCGTATACGACGGCTCTGGACGTCAGCTAGGCCGTATTGATGGTCAGCGCGTATACAACTCTTCAGGGAGTCAAATCGGCCGAATTGATGGAGAAAGACTTTACAGTGGCTCAGGCTCACAAATGGGCCGCATTGATGGCGAACGCATTTACGACGGTTCTGGACGGCAAATAGGTCGAGCAGACGGTTTGCGCCGGATGCAGATCATCGTTTATTTTTATTTTTTCATGTAATCAATACTTAAACTGCCCCACCTGCCGTACCAAAGAAATGAATCAAAATCGGCTAACTTCGAACAATGACCATAGCAAAAAAATAGCGATTAACAGATCATAACTTTTAGCGTCCAAAGAAGCGCTTAACCACATCATCTCCCACTTGCTGCAGAAAGGCGATATCGTCAGCAGCAATGCGTCCGTAGTAGTTGTAGCTATTGCCACTACAAGGTTTGTTGTAGACCGAAGCGTAGGTAACACAAGCCGCTAAATAGGTGCCTAGGATGTCGGGGTGTGAACCATCAAAATCAGTGTGCAAAACAACATTGGGACGGCGGCGATAAGCCTCATCAAAGGCCAACGCCACTGGGATCACCATTGCCTTAATTTCATTCCCAACAGACAGGTAATGACGTACTGTCAAATTAAGGTTCTCAGCGCGAACTTGCCTGTGGGGAGGCACATACACATGGGTCATGTACAACGCAACCTCACCACCACGACGCCTGATGGTTTCGGCATGCTTGGCAATGATCTGCCGAGATGTTGCGCGCCGCTCTTCGTTCAGCGGCTGTGCACTTCCGTCGGCCATCACAACAAGTTCGAAGGGTTCCTTAACACCAATGCGCCCAGGTTCAGTGAGCCATTCCATGTTGTGGTGAGCCAGCGATGCGCCACCAATGGTTGCAGACTTGTACTGAATGTCCCTGTCTTGCAAACCCATACCACCGGCCTGCACCATCCGATTGACATGGTTGTGTAGGCTGTTGCCGTAATAGAAATAACTGTTGCCTACGAACAAGATGCGCTTGGGCGCTGTCACCGAAAGAGACTTGACCTCGGGCGCAGGCAATGATGCGTTGGGTGGCTGCGCACTTGAAGTTTGAGCTAAGGCCAAGACCGTAGTGACCCCGGCGCAGAGTAGCGCTGTAGATTGCAGCAATGCCACTATGCTCTTTTGAGTAGATGTGTGTTTCATGTGATTAATGGATTGGGACATGCAAGTGTCAAGACCAGTCAGCTTTTGGTGTAGATTGGCTGAATCTTAATTCAACAAATATGTTGATCGGCCCCCCAATTTGATGACCAAAAAAAAGCGCTTACGAAGATTCGCAAGCGCTTTGAGGTTTTGGTGGGCGATGCAAGTTTCGAACTTGCGACCCCTGCAGTGTGAAGACTCCTTTAGACCACTACTTTCCTCAATAGATTCAATGAGTTAGCAGACTTCTGGTAACTCAAAGTAGCATGAAAGCAGTATATTCAAAGCAATGGCTTGCACAGCCGGCACTCCTAGAAGTTAAAATAATTTAATGCATAGTGCTATAGACCAATACAAAGACGATATTTCAATTATTTGCAAACGCTACCGCGTTAGCAAATTGGATGTATTCGGCTCTGCTGCGCGCAAGGATGACTTCAATACAACTAGCAGTGACGCTGATTTCTTAATCGAATTTGCCCCCGAGGTAAAAGTTGGACTTGGTGAATTGATAGGCATCAAAACTGAACTTGAAAATTTGCTTGGAAGAAATGTAGATTTACTTGAACCTGAAGCAATCGTTAATCCTTACGTGCTAAAAAGCATCAAGGGCAATAGAGAATCTGTTTATGCAGCATGACCCGCGCGCCTTTCTTTGGGACGTACGCGAGTCAGCATTGGCTATTCAATCTTTTGTTGCTGATATGAATAGCAGTTCCTATGCTTCAAATTCAATGGCACAAGCGGCCTGCGAAAGAAAGTTTGAAATTATTGGTGAAGCCCTGAATCAACTTTCAAAAGTTGATCCTGTTTTGGCATCCAAGATTTCAGATCTTCCACAAATTATTGCCTTTAGAAACCAACTGATTCATGGCTACGCCAAAATAAAGGCCAGCACAGTTTGGACCGTTATAGAAGATTCACTGCCGCCACTGCTCAAATGTGTCAGTGAATTGCTAGATGATCTGGGTGAGGCTTGAGCAAAGACAAAGCGCCTACGATTTCTCGCAAATCCTTTTAGATGATTTTTTGGTGGGCGATGCAAGTTTCGAACTTGCGACCCCTGCAGTGTGAAGACTCCTTTAGACCACTACTTTCCTCAATGAATTCATTGAGTTAGCTGCTTTTTGGTAACTCAAAGTAGTATAGAAGTAGTATGGTTGTGAAATTTAATTACTGCTGATTTCTCTCGGTAATTTTCAACGCATTTGAAATCAGCAATCCTGTATTGAAGCACAATGAAAATTCTAAAGTACTAATTAATTTCAAAAATTTATACTTTTTTAGGGTCCAGCGTAAAGACTCTTTACGCTTGTGCGTTTTGAGCAGTGTCAAATATCAGTTAGTTGAGTTGAAACGATCATCAATGTGCATGGACTTTTGATTGCTACGACAACTTGATCCAAATCAACTGACATTAAACCAAGGGATTTCCTTTGTTGCTTGTGTTCAGAATCTATATACATTGATCAAAGGTCAACTACTCGCCAAAGGATTCCGCTATGAAAACCATCAGCCAATTCTTAGACCAAAGTCAGCGAGCCATTTACTCAGTGAGTCCGGATGACACCGTTAGGGAGGCTTTAGAGGTGATGGCGCTTCACAACATTGGTGCGTTGCTGGTTTTGAAAGAGCAAAAGCTAGTGGGCATTTTTTCGGAGCGTGACTACGCAAGGAAAGTTTTCCTCAAAGGCAAAAGTAGCAATGATGCAAAGGTGAGTGACGTCATGACTTCTAAGGTCATCACCATCGATACAAAACACTCTATTGATCAATGTATGCAAATCATGACTGATAACCACATCAGACACCTGCCTATTGTCAATGATCAAAAAGTGATGGGACTCATTTCTATTGGCGATGTAGTTCGAGAAATGATTGCATATCAGAAATCAATGATAGAACAGTTACAAAGTTATATCGCTGGATAGAAACCAAGCAAGGGAATGTCCCATACTTTAACTTGAATGAGACATTCAAAATCAAGCACTGATTTGATAAATCCATGCGCTCCACAGTTAAAAGGCGTTCACCTCTGAGTGCTTCCAATGCAAAGAAGCTAGATGAACTTTGCGCTTGGATTTCTGAAAATTCACAGCAAACACTTGGATGGTCGAAATTGACACATCAGAGCGGATTTACAAAAGAACAGTTAATTGAATTATTTCAAATTTACAAACAAGTAACACCATTAGCCTTCGTTAAACAAGTGCGGCAGCATTATAAAAACAGTAAGTCAGGCGATAAACAACCGCAGTTATTTGAAAATATCAAAAATTTAAAAAACGATAGTGATCGATTAATTTAAACACGCTCCCCTAACTGCAAAAAAGGAGTCACTGAATGTATCAAACTATTATTCTGGCCTACGACGGATCGCTTGAAAGTCAGCAGGCATTGCTCAATTGCAAAGACCTCTCACAATGGGAGCATGCAGCAGTCCATCTACTTTCAGTGGTTCCCTAGGAAACAATTTCAATGGGTCATGAAACTTCTTACTACAGTGAACCTGAAAATAAAATCGAGGAAGAACGGCGTTTGAAAATTCTCAACGAAGGTGTTGAGCAACTTAAGGCTGCAGGAATTGAGGCTACAGGAAAATTACTCAAAGGTGACGCTGTTGATAAGATCGTTGAACACGCGAACACCATTGGCGCAGACTTAATCATGCTAGGCCATCAGCATCGTGACAATTGGTTGGAGAGATGGTGGGCTGGCTCAGTTCCAAAAGCATTGATTGAGCACTCACCATGTAGTGTTTTAGTGGTCATCATCAAATAAATTAGTCTTACAAAGTAAAAACCTTGCAATGTTATATGCCCCATGACATAGCTTCCAGAGCAGGACACTAATCTAACGGGTGTGTGGAATAGGATTAGGATTTCCCAAAGACCTTATGAATGGAAGTCCTGAAAATTAAGGCTTGTAACGTCTTTATCTTCCATTTCATCCGACCATTGCACCATAAACTAAGTTTTTGTAGAGCATTCGATTTGGTACTCTATAGGAAGGTGCTTGAGCCATCAAAACGCCGACTAATTCCGATTTTGGATCGATCCAGAAACTTGTACCCCAAGCACCAGCCCACATGGCATCGCCTTTAGAGCCAGCAGTCCATCCCATCCCTTCGTCTAACCTAACACCGAACCCAATTCCAAATCCATAGCCTGGGCCAGTCGTTCCAATCGTGCTTCCACCCATGCCAATCGTATGCTGCGACAACATAAATTCGACAGTCTTAGGCGAAAGGTAGCGTCGGCCGTTGAGTTGACCACCATTCACCATCATCTGAGCATATTGCAAATAATCTTGCGCTGTACCTACCAATCCTGCACCACCTTTAAAATAGCATTTACCTTTAGGGTTATATGACTGTCGATAAGACAAAAGCATGTCAGCCTTGAGAGGATCACTGTCTAGACACTCAGCAAGACGATTCATCTTCTCAGGGGGCACCCACCAAGCTGTGTCGTTCATGTTTAAAGGACTTAGCAGTAGATTGTGAATAATTTCATCTAATGATTTATTCTCAACCCGTTCAATCAACAGTCCAAGCACATCAACTGAAATAGAGTATTCCCAGAAAGTACCTGGTTGATGAGCTAATGGAATTTGACCCAGATTCTTTAACATTTCAGAAGTGGTTATATCTACAACTCGTGCCTCAATATTCAGATCGTTGTACAACTTTCGAATACGTTCAGACTTAGTGCTACCACCATACACAAAGCCAGCTGTATGTCGCATTACATCATGCACAAGCATTGGACGAATAAGACCAACATCGCCTTGCGCAGTTTCAACCTTCAAATTCTTTAATTCAGGCAACCACTTAATCACTGGATCGTTAAGTCTCAACTTGCCCTGCTCTACCAACATCATGGCTGCTGTAGTGACAATCGGTTTGGTCATGGAAGCCAAACGGAAAATACTGTCCTTAGACATTGCTCGTGACTTGGCTGCGTCTTGATAACCGTGCGCTTCAAAATGAACAGTTTTACCTTTGTGTGCTACCAAACTTACTGCGCCAGGAAATATACCTTGATCTATTTGGAATTTCATTGAGGGCTCAATTCTCTTTAAGCCTTCAGCCGAGAAACCTGAAGATGCATTTGAATGCCCATGACTTGCTAGGGCACTTAGACCGATTAAGCCTGCAGATAATTGTTTGAGACTATCTCGTCTAGTTGCTTGCTGACCATAAATGATTTCTGACTGCATGAAAGTCTCCTGTTCATTGTACAAATTAGGTAAGCTAAACTTAACTAAATTGGCACTGCTGTGCAATAGAGGATTCCTCAGGGCAATGAAATAAACTCATTAACTTAAACAGCTATTCATGAACACAACCACCCCTTTCCCCGTCAACTGCCCAGCACACGACCCGCACCCCCATCAACCTCGTATTATCGTACCCGCCCACGCATGCGACGTGCATGCCCATGTATGCGGCCCGCAAGAGCAGTACCCGCTGATAGCCAATCGTTTGTACACGCCGCCCAGTGCAACGCTGCAAGACTATCGCCACATGCTGGATACGCTGGGCATTGAGCGCGCAGTACTGGTGCAACCCAGCATTTATGGAAACGACAATCGAGCCATGCTTGACGCCTTGAAACAAGACACTCAGCGCTTGCGCGGCGTGGCTGTAGTTCCTTTTGATGTGACTGTAGACGAGCTCGAGGCACTTCACGCCCAAGGCGTGAGAGGCGTGCGCTGCAACATCGTAGATCTTAAAGAAGACAAAGGCGTGCTGCCCATGGCGGGCTTGAAAACCCTGGCAAAAAAAATCAAACCTCTGGGTTGGCACATTGAGTTTTTAATGCACGTCAATGAGTTCCCAGACCTCGATGTTCAGCTGGCACAACTGCCAGTACCCTTGGTATTTGGCCACCTCGGTTATGTCCCCACCACTGCAACCGAAACGGCTGGGTTTGAGGGCTTGCTGCGTTTGGCCAAAGATGGGCAAGCATGGATCAAACTGACTGCACCCTACCGACTGACTGCTCAAGAGTATCCCTACCCGAGCACACTTGCCACAGCGGAGCGCCTCATGGCTGAAGTACCTCAGCGTTTGTTGTGGGGCAGTGACTGGCCGCATGTGTTCATTCGCAGTGGCATGCCAAACGACGGAGACTTGTTCAATCTGTTTGCCCAATGGGTCAACAACCCGAAGCTGCTTGAAAACATATTGGTCAAGCACCCTGCTTTGCTGTACAACTTTTCATAAAATCAACCCATGAATTTACTCAAGCAACGTTTTCAAGACCTTCAACCAGTGATCGCCGTTAACGTGGGTGGACGTAACCCTGATGTGATGGCAGCCTTGGCCAACGCTGGCGCTCATGCCGCGTTCATCGATTGCGAACGCAGCGGCATTGGCCTGGATGTTGCCACCGAGTTGATTCGGGCAGCCAAAGTGACAGGACTGACTACTTTGGTGAGAAGTTGGTCCAAAGATCCTGCTGTCCTTGTGCAATTCATGGACAGGCAGGTTGACGGCTTGGTTGTACCTCACATTAACTGCGCACAAGATGCCATCGATGTGGTCGAATTGGTTCGCTATGCCTGTGGCAACGACAAAGCACTCCAGAAAATCATCATCGTGCAAATTGAAACCCGTCAAGCCATTGAATCACTTGATGAGATCATGGCCGTACCCGGTATTGACGCTTACCTGATCGGCCCCAATGACTTAGCCTACAGTTTAATGGGGCAACGCAGTGCCAAAACACCTGAAGTGCTGGCAGCAGTTGCCAGTATTTCCAAGCGTCTCCAAGCCGCCGGTAAGCCTTTTGGCATGCCAGCCAAGTTCGATGAGCTGCCAGACTTTTTGGCTGCAGGCGCTACGCTCTTGTACTACCCCATTGAGTGGTTACTTGGTAGCGCAATGAAAGACCTGACCGCGCGCATGGAGGCGCTAAAGCCCCCAATCAATCGAGCTTGATGTTCTTTTCTTTGATCAATGTCGCCCATCGCTGCAAATCGTCTTTGATCAAGGCAGAAAATTGCTGAGGGCTGCTGCCCACGCCTTCTACCCCCATCGTGGCAAAACTCTTTTTGACCGCTTCATCTTGCAAGGCGGCGTTGGCCACTTGATTGAGCTTTTCCAACACGTCAACCGGTGTACCTTGCGGAGCCACCAAACCGGTGAAGTTTGTGATCACAAAGCCCTGCAATCCCGACTCAGCAAAAGTTGGCACGTTCGCCATAGATTTCCACCGCACAGCTGATGAAACCGCCAGTGCATCGACACGGCCTTGTTCAATGTAGCTGGACGATGAGCTGACTTGGTCAAACAACAAATCGACCCTCCCCGCGACCACGTCTAACAAGGCTGGTCCAGCGCCCTTGTAAGGCACATGCAAAAAGCTGGTGCCTGTGACGCTTTGAAAGAACTCGCCCACCAATTGATTGGAAGTGCCACTGCCTGCAGATGCCATGGTCAATGAACCCGGCTTTTGCTTAGCCATGCGAACCAAGTCGGCCATACTTTTAACGCCCAAGCCAGGTCGCGTGATCAACACAAACGGCACCGATGCTAAATGGGTGATGGGTGCCAAACCAGTCAGCGGGTCATATGGCCAATTGCTGTACAAATTAGGCGCCACACTCAGGGAACTGTTGGAGCCCATCAACAAGGTGTAGCCATCTGCGGGTGATCGAATTGCAGACTCAGCACCAATTTTTCCACCGGCTCCTGTTTTGTTTTCTACAAATACGGTTTGATTCAATTGTTTGGTCATTGCAGCGCTGATTACGCGTGCAGTAACATCTACATTACCACCTGGCGCGAATGGTACTACGATGCGAATAGGTTTATTCGGAAAGGTTTGCGCCTGAAGCCCAAGGATGCTGAGTGAGGCGGCACTGGCCACCAAACATTGAATAAATCGCAAAGTTAATTTCATAACGGTCTCATTTGTGGCGTGAAGTTGTTGAAGTTATAGGGTATTTAGATAATTGCAAACATTAGGGCTTGCCAACAAAAACATCTTACCCAGTTTTCTATCAGCGCAGCTTTGAAATACTAAAAAAATGGTCAAACTCAAAATAGCTTACCTAATGGTTGACTCCTCTCGATAATTTTTTAATGCATTTGAAACCAGAATTAAAGTGCAATGCAAATAATTTTCTTAAGTACTCATTAAATTCAAAAATTTGTACTTTTATAGGGTCCAGGATAAACAGTCCTTAAGCTTGGGCGTTTTGAACTCTCACCGAACCCGTTTGCATGTCATTACACAAGCTAAATTGTATGGAGTTTTTGCCTCCACTGATTTCACAAAACCTGACAACAGATAAATAGATTAAAAAGTTATGAAAATCAAAAAATTATCAAACCACGAGTTCAATAAATTGAGTGAAGAATTTCATTGCCTAACTTATACTGAAGAAGGCTTCGCACCATTGAATCAATTCACAAAAAGCTTTGACATTGACCATCAAGCCTTAAAAGTATTTGCTGACACAGTGAACAGCAGAGATGAAGCGGGCTCCCTTTACCCCAAGGCCCATGTGAGTTGTATCCCAAGGAAGTGCGTACGTGAAATCTTTGGGTATAGGGATATCGAGAAACACATACATGCATTCTTAGATGCCAATAAAAAATCTATACGTTCAAAGCACCTCGTCATTGACTTTGGCGTTCCAAGGCTTCATCGCAACGTTTGGCGAGTTCTAGATAACATAGATCGCGAAAATATCTTTGAAGATTTTGACCAAGTTGTAGTTATAGACAACGACCAATAAACAATTACCTGAGTATCATGATCTAGACTTTGAAGCGATATACGCAGAAGAGAAAAAAATTATATTGATTAAAAGTTGTCCAGCAACGATGAAACATAGTCTTTGGGCAGTTGATGCCCAGCGTTTGGTAAAACAGTGACTGGCAGCCCAAGCAAACTTGCGAACTTAGTGACATTTTCTGGATTACTCTGCCAGTCCTCTGAACCCACATGAAACGAACAGTTCATGGGCGCTGGGTACTGATTCGTACTAGCAAGTTCACTGAGTCGGTCAGCATACGGCGGGATAAATCCCATGCCGATTTCATCGCTTGAAAACTCCCCTACAATTGGCGAAAGCAGCAGTATCTTGCCTATGTATGGATCTAATTTCGACAACGCATGAAGCAACAAATAGCCGCCGAAAGAGTTGGCAATGATCTTTGCATCCTCGCGCCAAAAGTTTTCTTTTATGTCATTGGCAATGATCATGACTTGCGCGTTGAAATCTAGCTTCTTAAAATCGCCAACCGTTTCGCGCCCAACTACTGCATACCCTCGCCCAACCAAGGCCTGTCCTAATCCGTTGGTGATGTGACCCCCATGACCCGGGAGGTAATAGATAGGAATGTCATTGGCATGATTTGAAATATTCATAAGAAAAATAAACCTAGACTTCCGATTTAGATCTCAATTCGTTTTAAGACCTCTAATTTCTGCTCAAGAGTGTAGCCAACAGTTCCGTAATTGTTAAATTCAGAGCCACCACTGCAATGTCCTGTAATGCTCTCAGCTAACCGTGTGGGTATGTCATTACAGGCCTTCATCCTGTCAATCAGTGCGTGTCGGAACATATGACTACGAAAATCTAGATCTTTTAAATGCTTGTTCAGAATCGCCGAGCAACTGTTACTGCCATGATAGTGTGCGTACTCTGGCACTAACCATTCGCTGCCCTCCCCTTGCGCAAAATCAAACAATCTTTGAGCAGCATAAAGAGAAGTGCCCACTAACGGTACTGCACGAATGCTACTTTTGTTTTTCCGGCTTGAAAGCTCATTCCTGCGAATCCAAAGATGGGGGATCGGGTGATCTAAAACCAAGTCTTCTAGGCGTGCAAATACTGGCTCCGATAGCCGCATTCCAGTGTTCAATTGAATAAGTCCGATTAATTTATATGGTTTTATACGGTGCAGCAATCGCTGCTTAATCTCTACCAATAGCTCATGCGTAACTGTACGCATCGGTCTTTTATGTTCATTTTCCCCAGGAATTTTTAGACCACGAAATGGACTTAATCGATCAATGTCCAAATGTCTAAACGCAATGTTGAGCATGGCACTCAAGATGGCTGTTTGCTTTCTTACTGTCACAGGCGTCAAACCTGTTTCAAACAAATAATCTCTAAATTGACATATGTGAATGTGACGCAATTCACTGAGGTGAAGATCGCCAATTAAATTGACAAATTTACGAAATGAATTAAGCGCATCCCCACGAAACTTTCTCCCGTCGCCTGATGTGCTTTCAGCTATATATATTTGAAGTGCATCAGACAAACGGGGTTCATTCAATGGATCTCTATTGCTGAAATATTTGGAAATTAATTCAGCAACAAATTCCTCATCAAACTCAATACCTTTAACTTTCACCCTTTTCGTAAGGGGAAGAAGATACGGTGGGGCTATGTTGGCTAGCTCACCACTTTTAGACATTTCAAAAAATGAATGCAATCAAAAACATTGCATAAATTTAACTTCATCAAATAAATTGGGCAACCGAAAAATAGGCCCTTAACTATTTTTACTATGCCCTTCATCCATGCGACAACAAAAATAAAAAAGCGGCATCATTTACCAACAAACACAAGCTCTTTAATGGTATTTTTCAATCAACTGCTTA
>Ga0315906_10002216_pt1 | contig 27673 bp, 19 predicted proteins | sample LakEriMetagenome_4_FD_203526 | JGI IMG/M metagenome (GOLD analysis project Ga0315906, IMG submission 203526) | Freshwater fungal communities from buoy surface, Lake Erie, Ohio, United States - Buoy 2 MA122 | ecosystem: Environmental > Aquatic > Freshwater > Lake > Lake biofilm | place: USA...
GCAGGTGTTCAACCGCTGTGGTCAGCTGGTGTTCGAAACCAACAGCCACAAAAACCAGTGGGATGGCACCTTCGACGGCGAGCCTGTTCCAACCGGTTTGTATGTGTATAAAATGGAAGCCAAAGGCAAAGCCGGCAACCTCACTCAAAAAGAAGGAACCGTAACCGTAGTATATTAAATCAACAATCTGCCCATCTTAACAAACAACTTATAACTAAAAAAACCATTAACAAACCATTAACAACTTAAATACCATGAAAAAGCAAATCATTACCATCTTGACCATCGCAATCGCAACAGCAACCGGATTCCAATCAGTGGGCCAAAACAGAATGGCAACACCAGCCATTGGCGCCGAAGAAAGAAATCCAGTTCCATTGCAATCATCCAAGCCTTCACCTATCACAAACAACCCAATCACCACTTTCTGCCCTATGATCAACACGCTTAATGTGCTTGACAGGGGTTCCGATCTCGTGGTACTTGGTTGGGACAACAACGCAAACTTCGCTTCTATTACCATCCGTTGGACCTTGACTGGAGGTAACACTTACCGCCATGTCACATTCAGCGGCACTCCGAACCCTGGCCGATATGTAATCACCGGCTTGAACTCCACTACAACTTATGATTTTGAGGTAAGCACCACCTGCCCCACCACAGGTGCGGTTTCAAACTGGACACGCCCTATCACTGTAACCACATTTGATGAGCCTGCTCCACGACTCGCCCAAATCAGAAACAACACCAGGATCACCATCAACCCAAATCCTGCTACCACTACAACTATCGTTTCTTATCAGGTTCCTGCCGGCACTGTATCTCAACTGGTGGTGGTGAATCTTGCAGGCCGCGAAGTGTTCAAGACTCAAATTGTTTCCACTGAAGATAAAACCCAATACACCTTGGATGTTACCGATTACGCTTCAGGACTATACTTCGTTCGAATCAGCAATAGGAACGGTATCTCCACAGAGCGTCTCACAAAACTTTAAAATGGTTTGCTACTGGTAATACAGGGAGGTCTTAGGACCTCCCTTTTTTTTGACTCAATCTTTATAAATCAAATACTTTTCCCTGGCTTTTTTATAATGGGTCAATGCAGGTTGCCAAGAGTCTCTGATTGAATCGGCACTTATTCCCGATTCAATCTGTTTTCGCAGCTTATCGGTACCAGCCAGCTTTTCGAAAAATGGATTGAAAAATGACTTCTTGTCTGGAAAAGCTTGGTACATTTCAACAACCCACTCTATTTTCAATCGCTTATCCCTTAAAACGGAAGCCACTTCGACGCTCATATCTCTTCCACTACAGACCTTCCCCTCATAAGGAGGATTCTTAATGACTCCTGCTATTTCATTTGGAGTGAGTTCAGATGTGCCACCCTTATATCCAGGGAAGCCCATCCATGTGAAAGGATATGGGGTGCCTCGTCCAACCGAAACAGCAGCACCTTCGAAAAGACACAAGGAAGGATAGAGCAAAATAGCATCCATGTTTTGAAGATTGGGAGAGGGTGCTACCGGAATAACATACTTGGTGCTGTGGGTATAATTTTCCATGGGTACCACATGCAACACACACCTCCTTCCATCTTTTAACCAACCTTCACCAAGCGCCATAGATGCATATTCGCCCACGGTCAATCCGTGTACAATTGGGATAGGTGCCACGCCCACGAAAGATGAGAATTCGGATTCGAGCACAGGACCATCGACATAAAAACCATTAGGATTGGGCCTATCCAAAACAACAACCGGTATTCCATACAAACCGCACTCTTCCATGATGTAATGCAGAGTTGATATGTAAGTATAAAAGCGTACTCCCACATCTTGTATATCAAAAAGCACTACATCCAAACCACTTAAGTCTTCTTTCGAGGGCCTTCTCTTTGTTCCGTAAAGTGAAATCACCGGCAAACCTGTCTTCGGATCTTTGCCGGAAACCACCTTATCGCCAGGTCCTGCCTCTCCCCTGAAACCGTGCTCAGGGGCAAAAACGGTGACTACAGCAACGCCCTCTGCCAACAAAAAATCGACAATGTGCTTGTTTCCCTTGATGGAAGTTTGATTGGCCACAACCCCTACCCTTTTGCCCTTGAGGTGCTTCATGTATGCCTCTGTCCGATCTACTCCCAATATCAATTCCTTCCCAGTTGAAGGGTTCTCGGTTGCGCTAGCCCTAGAGGCTGTTTGGCTAGCTATGGAATTGTCATGGCTTCCAGAGCAAGAAATGGCCCAAAAAAAACAAAGTCCAAACAGAACATTATGACTAATTTTATGCATCGGCTGTAGTTGGTTTCACTCCACTAAATTGAAAAATTGAAATGCCATAAACAAATTGGGACTGGCAGGATTCATATCAGCAAAATTGCTTGCAAATAAAACCAAGCATCACAACAAGGAAACATCCTTGACAGGTGTTAGCATGGCTGCAATATCTCTGGGCATGGCGGTCATGACCATTTCGGTCATGGTGGTTACCGGATTCAAAAAAGAAATTGAAAGTAAAATCCGAGGATTTGCATCGGATATAAGAATCACTGAATTCGGCTCTGACAATCCTTATGACGAGGCCCCTATGGAATTTTCTGATGTCAAAAGGAAAACCAGCCACATTCCAGGGGTTAGTAAAATACAAGCTTATGCTACCAAAGCTGGAATCATAAAAACAGATTCGGAAATCCAAGGAGTTTTACTTAAGGGTGTAAGTCAGGATTTCGATCTTTCTTTTATTCAAAAAAACTTAGTCGAAGGCAGAATTCCGAACCTATCAGAACAAGAGGCCGGAAAAGAAATAGCCATATCGCTGGAGCTGGCGTCGATGCTCGAATTAAAATGCAATGACACTATAACCATTTATTTCATTGAAGATCCACCAAGGGTCAGGAAGCTATTGATATGCGGCATTTACAATACAGGGTTGGGTGAATTCGACAAGCTGTACGCATTCTGTAATATCGGGTTAGTACAAAAATTGAACAATTGGGATTCTGGGAAATCCGGGGGGATTGAGGTTTTATTGGAACCATCAACTAATACACAATCCTCATTGGAGGCATTCCGAACCGCCATTGGCTTCAGATACCAAGCTATGCCATTAAGTGAACAATATCCTCAGATTTTCCAATGGCTTGAATTACAAAATGTGAATGTGTTCATCATTATTTTACTGATTCTAGCCATTTCTGGCGTAAGCATGATTTCAACCCTGTTGATTATAATTCTGAATAGAACAAGAATGATTGGACTACTCAAGGCTTTGGGAGCTAATGACCGATTGATAAGGGATGTCTTCATAAGGCTTTCAATCCCCATTATCCTAAAAGGGATGTTAATTGGAAATGTTATTGGGATTGGATTGGGCATATTACAGGACCAGTTCGGTTTCATTAAATTATCTGAAGCGTCCTACTATGTCTCCAAAGTACCCGTGAATATATCCGTGACCGACTTACTACTTCTCAACCTTGGAACTTTCGCGGTTTGTTTCTTGATGTTACTTGGTCCCTCGTTAATAATAGCCAAAGTAAGTCCCTCCAAAACACTACGATTCGATTAGAGTCGGGATATTGCCTTTCAGGCTACTTTTTACTAATTTTACATGCTCACAATCACACATTTAAGGTATGTACTATCAAACCATTTTAGAAGCAATCGGGAACACCCCGCTGGTAAAAATCAATCGACTTACTACGGATGTGAAAGCAACCGTTCTTGCCAAAGTTGAAACATTCAACCCTGGTAATTCCATCAAGGATAGAATGGCTTTGAAAATGGTTGAAGATGCAGAAGCTGCCGGGATTTTGAAGCCAGGAGGCACCATCATTGAAGGCACATCGGGCAATACAGGAATGGGATTGGCAATTGCCGCAGTTGTTAAGGGTTACAAATGCATCTTCACTACCACCGACAAACAAAGTAAGGAAAAGGTGGATGCCTTGAAAGCATACGGTGCTCAGGTAATTGTTTGTCCAACCAATGTGGAACCAGAAGACCCCAGGTCATATTATTCAGTTGCAGCCAGACTCAACAAAGAGATCCCAAATTCATTTTACCCCAACCAATACGACAACCCATCGAATGCATTGGCTCATTACCAATCTACCGGCCCAGAAATTTGGGCCCAAACTGAAGGCAAGGTAGACCACTTGGTGGTAGGAGTTGGAACTGGTGGTACCATATGTGGAACAGCTCGATTTTTGAAAGAAAAAAATCCGAATCTTAAAGTTTGGGGAATAGACACCTACGGTTCCGTTTTTAAGAAATACAAGGAGACTGGCATTTTTGATAAAAATGAAATTTACCCCTATGTTACAGAAGGAATTGGCGAGGATTTTCTTCCGAAGAATGTCGATTTCGACCTTATCGACCATTTCGAGAAAGTAACCGACAAGGATGCCGCCCTGATGACCCGTGAAATTGTGCAAAAGGAAGGTATTTGGGTCGGCAATTCATGTGGCGCAGCCATGGCTGGATTGCTTCAGCTCAAAGACCACTTCAAAGAAGGTGAAACAGTTGTAATCATTTTCCATGATCATGGAACTCGGTACCTGGGCAAAATCTTCAATGACGACTGGATGCGTGAAAAAGGTTATATCTCCGACTCTAACAACTCATAATGGCCGAATTTTTCGACCAGCTAAATAGAAAAGTAAATCTTGGAGACACTACTCCAAGAAGATTGATATCCCTTGTTCCATCCATTACAGAGTTGCTCTTCGACTTGGGATTGGAAAACAGGATGGTGGGTTGCACCAAGTTTTGCATCCATCCTCCTCAAGCGACACAATCCTTACCGAGTATCGGAGGAACAAAAAAAATCGACATCGATAAGATTATGGATTTAAGGCCTGATCTAATTATCGGAAACAAGGAGGAAAATACAAAAGAGGATATCGAACAGTTAGCAACCTTAGCTCCTGTTTGGGTCAGTGATGTAAATACCATTGACGACGCTTTAAAGATGATCAGTTGCATCGGAATAATGACTGACACCATGGCCTTGTCGAACAAAATGGTTTCTGATATTTCCGAATCATTCGATAGAATCCAACCATACAGTAAAAACATCCGTGCAGCCTATCTGATATGGAAAAAACCATGGATGGTTGCTGCATCAAATACCTTCATTGACGATATGATGAAGTGGGCTGGTATGGAAAATGTATTCAAACAAAAAAACAGATATCCGGAAATCAGCCTTGATGAACTGAATGCTATTCACCCGGAAGTTGTTTTACTTTCATCTGAACCTTATCCTTTCAGCATTACACATATAGACGAGATTTCCGCATTTCTACCAGAAGCGAAAATCATTACGGTTGATGGGACCTTTTTCTCTTGGTATGGTTCGCGACTTACTCATGCAGCCAATTATTTCACTGAATTGAACGGCATTATATCCAATCCTATCAAAGCTGCATGAAAATCCGGTTACATCCCTTATCAGCTTTGCTTGCCATAGCCTTGTCAGTGTGGAATACGGCACCATTACTGGGACAAAAAACCGGACTGGTTTTGAGTGGAGGCGGTGTAAGAGGAATGACACATATTGGAGTACTTAAGGCATTGGAGGAGCATGATATCAGAATTGATTGCATTACTGGCACATCTGCTGGAGCCATTATTGGAGCCTATTATGCCGCCGGACTATCTCCAACCGAAATAGAGAACATAGTACTGTCTGGGCAATTCAAGGAGTGGGTAACAGGTAAGATCGGAGGAGATCTTGATTACTTATTCAACAAGTCGGAACCTGATGCGTCTTGGATTACCATGAAGTTTTCCATCGATACTACACTCAAGGCAAGATTACCTTTGAGCATCGTAAATTCAGCCAGAACAGACTTCATGCTCATGGAGAGCATGTCTCCAGCAATTGCAAAGGCAAACTATGACTTTGACAGCCTATTCGTCCCATTCAGATGTGTGGCATCAGATCTCAAATCAAGGAAACCAATGGTTTTCAAATCCGGAGACTTGCCACTTGCTGTCCGGTCGTCCATGGCCTATCCGCTGTATTTCAGTCCAATCTCATACAATGATATGATTCTTTTTGATGGAGGCTTATACAATAACTTCCCTGCCGATATCATGATGAATGAATTCAATCCGGATTTGATTATCGGCGTAAATGCGGGATCCTATGCAGATGTTCCATATGAAGACAACTTAATGTCCATGTTCATGACATTGGTTGTTCAACCCACCAATTATCAAGTGCCAAGAACCAGCGACATCTTAATTAATCCGGATGTTGTTGATATCAGTGTTTTTGATTTCGACGCCGTAAAATCGGCAATTGACTCAGGCTATGCATCTACAATAAAAATAATTGAAAGCATAAAAGCACGAGCTGCAATTATGGATAGAGGAGCACTAGAATCAAAACGAGCATCTTTTCGATACAACCTCGCTTCAATCAGAGTAGATAATATAGACGCTATAGGAATCAACGAAAGACAGACCTCATACATCAAAAAAATAATGAGACCCCTTAAGAACGAGGCTACATCTCTTGAGGATTTAAGATCTCCATATTTCAGATTGATCACAGACAAAAACATAAAGTCAGCTTTCCCAATATTGAAATACAATGACTCTACCGGAAAATACGACATGAACCTTCTAATCAAAAAGGAGAGTGATTTGAGTGTCAAAATAGGAGGCAATATTTCATCGAGCCCGATTAGCCAAGCTTATCTCGGCCTCAATTATCAATTTTGGAGAAGAAATTCTCTTACTGCATCTTCAGACCTGTATTTTGGCAAGCTATACAATTCGGCTTCAATCAGGCTGCGTTACGATATAAAAAGCCGTTTCAGTTGCTTCATCGAACCTGTTGGCATTATCAATCGCTTCGACTACTTTAAGTCGAGTGCGGCATTGGTAAATGATATCAAACCGGCATATCTTGTACAAACTGACCAAAGCTATGGGATCAATTTTGGCTTCCCGGCAAGAAATCGGGGGAAATTGATAGCTTCGGCCAATTATGTCAGACTGTTGAACAGGTATTATCAAACCCGTTTCTTCACACAAAAAGATGTTACTGATGAAACAAGGATGGAAGGTGCAGTTGGCGGACTTTCCTTTGAGCGAAATACGCTCAATCGAAAAATGTATGCGTCAGAGGGAACCAAGTTCCAAGTCGACGGCAGAATGATTCAAGCAAGAGAAAACACCATTCCAGGATCTACCGGCATATTCTCAGACACAGTATCAGTAACCCACCAATGGACGCAACTCAGGATTACCTATGACAATTGGTTTAAAAACATTGGTATTTTCAAACTTGGCTTCTATAATGAACTCCAGTTTTCCAACCAGCCATTTATGGCAAATTACACGGCGTCCATTCTTGCCTCTCCAGCCTTTCAACCAACCCCTCAATCTAAAACCCTCTTCATGGATGAGTACCGGTCACACAACTACAACGGCATAGGATTCAAAACTGTGACCGAAGTATTACGCACGCTGGAATTCAGAGCAGAAGCATACTTATACCAACCATTCCAAGATATAATTTCCAAGGATAATTACAAAGCCACATACGGCGCAGCATTGTCATCTAGAACAATCCTGGCGACAGGTGGTTTTGTATATCACACACCGCTCGGTCCAGCAAGTATTTCCTTGAATTACTACGAAAAGAGAGAGGAGCCTTTTTCCGTGCTCTTTCATTTCGGATACATCCTATTCAACAAGAGGGCGCTGGAGTGATCTTTTGTTAAGCCTGAGCCGTTGGACCTCCAAAGTTCATCGGCACTGTCATACCTTCAGTTTGTTTGATGGTACCATGAACAGCTTCGAATTTGGAGATATTATCACCCAATGCCATTAGCAATCTTTTAGCATGTTGAGGCGTAAGTACGATGCGCGACTTCACTTTCGCCTTGGGAACCCCAGGCATGACCTTTATGAAATCAATTACGAATTCACTGTTGCTATGCGTTATGATAGCTAAGTTGCTATAAACACCTTCAGCCATTTCCTCGGTAAGCTCGATACTCAACTGGTTGTTTGGATTCTCTTCCATGATTGAATTGAATTTTGACATTAAAACAACTGCCGGCTGAAGCTCAACCGGCAGTTTATTATTTATTGCATTAGATGATGAATCATCCTTCCACCTGCTGCTCTTGTGCAGCCTTTTTGGAAGCCATCAGCAAATCATATTCCTCCTGCGAACCTACAATGAGCTTTTCATACTCACGCAAACCAGTACCAGCAGGTATCAAATGACCAACGATAACATTTTCTTTCAAACCGAGCAGATGATCAACCTTACCAGCGATAGCAGCTTCGTTCAACACCTTGGTGGTTTCCTGGAACGATGCAGCAGAAATCCAGCTCTTCGTATGCAACGAAGCTTGCGTGATTCCCTGCAACAACGGAATAGAAGTTGCAGCAACAGCAGGACGGGCTTCCACGATCTTAAGATCTTTACGCTTCAACATGGAGTTCTCATCACGCAGACGACGGATGCTAACCATTTGACCTGCCTTGAAGGTTGATGAATCACCAGGCTCCATCACCACCATTTTATCAATGATGCTGTCGTTCTCCTCCATGAAGTCGATCTTATTGACATGTTCTTTCTCAAGGAACTTGGTGTCGCCTGGATCTTCTATAACCACCTTACGCATCATCTGGCGAACAATCACCTCGAAGTGCTTATCGTTGATCTTCACACCCTGCATACGGTATACCTCCTGAATTTCATTCACAAGATATTCCTGTACCATGGCAGGTCCCTTGATTGACAAGATGTCGGAAGGAGTAATGGCTCCATCAGACAATGGCGAACCTGCACGGATAAAGTCGTTGTCCTGTACGAGGATGTGCTTGGAAAGCGGCACAAGATATTTCTTAACATCTCCTTCGCGGGATGTGATAATGATTTCACGGTTACCGCGCTTGATGCCACCGTAAGAAACAACTCCATCGATTTCAGATACAATTGCTGGATTAGAAGGGTTACGAGCTTCGAACAACTCTGTTACACGAGGGAGACCTCCGGTGATATCACCTGATTTTCCAGTGGTGCGGGGGATCTTCACAAGTACTTGACCACCTTCAACAGATTGTCCTTCGTTGACCACGATGTGTGCTCCTACAGGAATGTTGTATGCCTTGAGAAGCTCCTTACCCTTACCGTCAGCCATGATCTTGATCACTGGATTCTTGGTACGATCGCGACTATCGATGATCACTTTCTCTTTATATCCGGTTTGCTCGTCAGACTCCTCGCGGAAAGTGATGTTCTCTTCGATATGTTCGAATTCAATCTTACCTGCGGATTCGGATACGATTACGGCATTATATGGATCCCATTCGCAAATGAGCTGGCCCTTTTCAACAGTGTCGCCTATGTTTACATGCAAAGTGGCACCATAAGGTATATTATTGGTTGCAAGTACAGCCTTGGTCTTAGGATCGATGATTCGAATTTCTCCAGAACGACCCAAAACAACATTAACGGTATTCTTACCCGACTTGCTGGCGATGGTACGAACCTCTTCAAACTCCAACAATCCACCGAACTTGGCAAGCATCTGCGATTCCGTCGCGGAACGAGATGCAGTACCACCCACGTGGAAAGTACGGAGAGTAAGCTGTGTTCCAGGCTCACCGATGGACTGCGCTGCAATAACACCTACAGCCTCACCTTTGCAAACCATTCTACCGGTTGCGAGGTTACGACCATAACACTTACTGCAAACACCCATCTTAGACTCACATGTGAGTACTGAGCGGATTTCAACTGTTTCGATTGGAGATTTCTCAATGGCGTCTGCAATGTCTTCAGTGAATTCAGCACCTGACTCTATCATGAGTTCGCCAGTGAGAGGATGGTAAATATCGTGAACCGATACGCGTCCCAGTATACGATCATATAGTGACTCGACGACCTCTTCATTGTTCTTGAGTGCCGTTTCAGCCAATCCACGCAAAGTGCCACAATCTTCATCAGTGATAATCACATCCTGTGCAACATCTACCAAACGACGGGTCAGATAACCAGCATCAGCTGTTTTAAGAGCGGTATCGGCAAGACCTTTACGGGCACCGTGCGTCGAAATGAAGTACTCAAGGATGGACAGACCCTCTTTGAAGTTCGAAAGGATCGGGTTTTCGATGATCTCTCCTCCGCTTGCTCCGGTTTTCTGTGGCTTCGCCATCAATCCCCTCATACCGCCAAGCTGCTTAATCTGATCTTTGGAACCCCTGGCACCAGAGTCAAGCATCATGTAAACCGCATTAAAGCCCTGCCTATCGGTAGAGAGCTGCTTCATGAGGTTATCGGTAATGCGAGAGTTGGCACGAGTCCAAATATCAATGATCTGGTTGTAGCGTTCGTTATTGGTGATGAAACCCATATTGAAGTTACTTCTCACCTCTTCAACCTCATCGTTAGCCTTCTTCACAATTTCAGCCTTGGATACAGGAATCATTACATCGTTCAAGTTGAACGAGATTCCACCCTTGAAGGCCATTTTGAATCCAAGCTCTTTGATATCGTCCAAGAATGCCGATGCTTTTGCAATTCCTGTACGCTTCAATACCTGACTGATAATGTCGCGAAGAGATTTCTTGGTGAGAAGCTCGTTGATATATCCAACATCTTTCGGAACAACCTGGTTGAATAGAACACGACCAACAGTTGTTTCAGTAAGCTTGTTCTTAATACCATCGTCAGTGCGAACATTCACCTTTACTTTGATCCATGCGTGGAGATCCACACGCTTCTCATTGAAGGCAATAATCACTTCTTGTGGAGAATAGAAACTCAAACCTTCACCTTTCACAACCGTAGTGGAGTCGTTTTTACGACCCTTGGTCATATAATATAGACCCAATACCATGTCCTGAGATGGAACGGTAACAGGTGCGCCATTGGCGGGGTTGAGGATGTTATGAGATGCCAACATCAACATCTGCGCTTCCAAAATGGCAGCGTTTCCTAGTGGTACATGGACAGCCATCTGGTCACCGTCGAAGTCGGCGTTGAATGCGGTACAAACCAAGGGGTGCAATTGGATAGCCTTTCCTTCAATCAGCTTGGGCTGGAAGGCCTGAATACCCAATCGGTGGAGGGTCGGAGCACGGTTGAGGAGAACTGGATGTCCTTTCAATACATTCTCTAGGATATCCCAAACAATCGCCTCTTTGCGGTCTACTATTTTCTTAGCCGACTTAACGGTCTTTACGATTCCACGCTCAATCATCTTGCGAATGATAAACGGCTTGAAAAGCTCCGCAGCCATATCCTTTGGAAGGCCGCACTCATGAAGCTTCATTTCAGGACCTACGACGATAACCGAACGGGCGGAGTAATCGACACGCTTACCAAGAAGGTTTTGACGGAATCGACCTTGCTTACCTTTGAGAGAATCAGAAAGCGATTTAAGTGCGCGGTTGGACTCAGTCTTAACAGCATTTACCTTGCGAGAGTTATCGAAGAGCGAATCAACTGCCTCTTGCAACATACGCTTTTCATTACGCAAAATCACATCAGGAGCCTTGATCTCGATAAGACGCTTCAGACGGTTATTACGAATGATCACACGGCGATACAAATCGTTCAAGTCGGATGTAGCGAATCGACCGCCATCCAATGGAACAAGTGGACGCAATTCAGGCGGTATTACAGGAACCACTTTCACAATCATCCACTCGGGACGGTTCTCAATATGTTCGTTTGCTTGACGGAAGGCCTCAACCACCTGAAGGCGCTTGAGGGCTTCGTTTTTACGCTGCTGCGATGTTTCAGTACTGGCTTGGTAACGGAGACGATATGACAAATCATCCAAATCGAGACGGCTCAATAGGTCATGCAGAGCCTCGGCACCCATCTTCGCTATAAACTTATTCGGATCAGAGTCATCGAGGTGGGAATTATCCTTTGGAAGGGTATCCAAAATATTCAGATACTCGTCCTCGGTTAGGAAGTCCATGTGCTGAACACCATCTTCGGCTTTCACACCCGGCTGTATAACCACATAACGCTCGTAATAAATGATCAGGTCCAACTTCTTGGTGGGTAAACCAAGCAGGTAACCGATCTTGTTAGGCAGCGAGCGGAAGTACCAGATATGAGCGACCGGCACCACCAATTGGATGTGTCCCATGCGCTCACGACGAACCTTCTTCTCTGTTACCTCAACACCGCAACGGTCGCACACAATACCCTTGTAGCGGATGCGCTTGTATTTTCCGCAATGACACTCCCAGTCCTTAACCGGACCGAAAATGCGCTCGCAGAACAAACCATCACGCTCGGGCTTATATGTCCTGTAATTGATGGTTTCAGGCTTCAGCACCTCACCACTGGACTGCTCCAAGTTGTGCTCGGGCGACGCCAGGCTGATGATGATCTTCGAGAAATTACTTTTGACTTTGAAGTCTTTCTTATTGGCCATTTTAGTTGAATTCTAGGGTTAACGATAAATACTGGTCACGAACTGAGAAATGTGTTTATTCAAGTGTAACCTTGAGACACAATCCACGCAATTCGTGCAGCAACACGTTGAATGATTCAGGTATTCCAGGGGTTCCAAGGTTCTCACCTTTGACGATGGACTCATACGCTTTGGCGCGACCCATTACATCATCGGACTTAACCGTTAACAGTTCCTGGAGAATATTGGCGGCACCGAATGCTTCGATTGCCCAAACTTCCATTTCTCCGAAACGCTGACCTCCGAACTGAGCCTTACCACCAAGCGGCTGCTGGGTGATGAGGGAGTATGGGCCGATAGATCGGGCGTGCATCTTATCATCGACCATGTGTCCGAGCTTCAACATGTAGATGATACCTACAGTAGCTGGTTGATCGAACTTCTCGCCTGTTCCACCATCGAAGAGGTAGGTTGAACCGTATTTAGGAATGCCGGCTTTGTCGATGTAGGATTCAATATCCTCCATGGAAGCTCCATCGAAAATCGGAGTGGCAAACTTAACACCCAATTTCTGTCCGGCCCAACCAAGAACTGTTTCATAAATCTGTCCGAGGTTCATACGGGAAGGTACACCGAGCGGATTCAAAACAATATCTACCGGTGTTCCATCCTCCAAATAAGGCATATCCTCGTCACGAACGATACGGGCTACAATACCCTTGTTTCCGTGGCGACCTGCCATCTTATCACCCACCTTCAACTTACGCTTCTTGGCGATGTATACCTTGGCTAATTGCATGATACCTGCAGGCAGCTCATCACCGACCTGGATTGCGAACTTGCGACGCTTAAATCCACCGATAACATCATTTACTTTGATGTTGTAGTTGTGAAGCAAACGCTTTATTTGATCGTTCTTGTCTTTGTCAGTGGTCCACTTATTCGGATTGATGTTTGTGTAATCCAATTCAGAAAGGAGTTTCTGCGTAAACTTCGCTCCTTTGGGAACAAGGGTTTCCTTGAAATTATCGAGTACACCTTGTGATGTCTTACCGCTAACAAGAACGAAAAGCTTTTCTACCAATTTGGTCTTCAATTCAGCAAGAGCTTTAGACTGCTCATCATCAATCTTGGCAATTACGGTTTTCTCATCGCTTCTTCCACCCTTATCCTTAACGGCACGGGAGAACAACTTTTTATCGATAACAACACCTTTTACAGAAGGAGGAACCTTCAGAGAGGCATCTTTAACATCACCGGCCTTATCACCAAAAATGGCGCGAAGCAGCTTCTCTTCTGGGGAGGGATCAGTTTCACCTTTCGGTGTAATCTTCCCGATCAGAATATCGCCCTCTTGAACTTCAGCTCCTACTCGAATCAATCCATTCTCATCGAGTTCACGGGTTGCTTCTTCGCTCACATTCGGGATGTCAGCGGTAAGTTCTTCCAAACCACGCTTGGTATCACGAACCTCGATGCTGTATTCATCGATATGGAGAGAAGTGAAAATATCCTCACGAACTACGCGCTCAGAAATAACGATTGCATCCTCGAAGTTGTAACCTTTCCATGGCATGAACGCCACTTTCAAGTTACGACCCAAAGCCAATTCGCCGTCCTGGGTGGCGTATCCTTCACAAAGAACCTGCCCAGCCTTCACTTTCTCGCCTTTCTTAACGATTGGCTTGAGGTTGATGCAAGTATTTTGGTTGGTCTTTTGGAATTTGGTGAGATTATAAGATTTTAAATCGTCATCGAAGCTTACCAGCTTTTCGTCCTCATTGCGAATACTGCGGATGATGATTTGGGTAGCGTCAACAAACTCTACAACCCCATCATATTCCGCGTTAAGCAATACGCGAGAATCACGAACTACGGTTCCCTCGAGACCGGTACCTACGACAGGGGACTCGGGACGCAACAATGGCACGGCCTGGCGTTGCATGTTTGATCCCATCAGTGCACGGTTGGCATCATCATGCTCCAAGAAGGGAATCAATGAAGCAGCGATGGATGCAATCTGGTTAGGCGCTACATCCATAAGTTGAAGCTTCTCTGGCTCCACCTCTGGGAAATCACCCTCATAGCGGGCTTTGATTCGCGAATCTTGGAAATTACCCTTTTCATCGAAGTTGGATACCGCCTGAGCAATAACCTTGGCGTCCTCCTCTTCAGCGGTAAGATATACTACTGGCTTATTCACCTCTACCTTGCCTTCAGCTATGGTGCGATAAGGTGTGGAGATAAACCCGAGATTGTTGATTTTGGCGTAAACACACAGGGAAGAGATAAGACCGATGTTCGGACCTTCAGGAGTCTCGATAGTACACAAACGACCATAGTGCGTATAGTGTACATCACGAACCTCGAAACCTGCACGCTCACGAGAAAGACCACCAGGTCCAAGGGCAGAAAGACGACGCTTGTGCGTGATCTCAGCCAGAGGATTGGTCTGGTCCATGAACTGGGATAGCTGGTTGGTTCCGAAGAAGGAATTAATTACAGAGGAAAGTGTCTTCGCATTGATCAAATCCGCAGGGGTGAACACCTCGTTGTCACGAACATTCATACGCTCGCGGATGGTCCTTGCCATACGGGCAAGACCCACACCGAACTGGGCATACAGCTGCTCTCCGACAGTACGAACGCGACGGTTGCTCAAGTGATCGATATCATCCACATCCGCCTTGGAGTTGATCAGCTGGATGAGGTATTTGATAATACAAATGATATCTTGTTTGGTCAACACCTTGATGTCTTCAGCAGTATCCAAACCAAGTTTACGGTTGATCCTGTAACGGCCAACTTCGCCGAGGTCATATCTCTTATCGGAGAAGAAGAGTTTATCGATGATACCCCGTGCAGTTTCCTCATCGGGTGGCTGCGCATTACGAAGCTGGAAGTAGATGTGCTCTACGGCTTCCTTTTCTGAGTTGGATGTATCCTTTTGGAGGGTGTTGTAAATGATGGCGTAGTCTGCGGAGTTGGTATCTTCCTTGTGGAGGATTACGGTTTTCACGCCACTATCCACGATCATGTCGATGTGGTCATCTTCAAGAACGGTTTCACGCTCGAGGATCACTTCGTTACGCTCGATGGAAACCACTTCACCGGTATCCTCGTCAACGAAATCCTCAACCCATGACTTCAAAACACGAGCAGCAAGTTTGCGACCAACCACTTTCTTGAGAGCGGCCTTGCTTACTTTTAGTTCATCGGCCAATCCGAAAATCTCAAGGATGTCCTTGTCGGTCTGATATCCGATGGCGCGAAGCAGGGTAGTAACAGGAAACTTTTTCTTCCGGTCGATGTAAGCGTACATCACATTGTTGATGTCGGTTGCAAATTCAATCCAAGAACCCTTGAAAGGAATAACGCGAGCCGAATACAGTTTGGTTCCGTTGGCGTGACGACTTTGTCCGAAGAACACGCCAGGAGAACGGTGTAGCTGGGAAACAACCACGCGCTCGGCGCCGTTGATTACAAATGTTCCCTTGGGAGTCATGTATGGGATGGTACCCAAATAAACATCCTGTATGATGGTTTCGAAATCCTCGTGATCGGGATCTGTGCAATAAAGCTTCAGCTTAGCCTTCAAAGGCACGCTATAGGTAAGACCGCGCTCGATGCACTCCTCCAGGGAGTATCTTGGCGGATCCACGAAATAATCGAGGAATTCGAGTACGAAATTGTTTCTGGAATCAGAGATCGGAAAGTTCTCACTGAAAACCTTGAAAAGACCCTCGTTGTGACGGTTGTCTGATGTGGTTTCCAATTGGAAGAAGTCTTGGAACGACTTCAGCTGTATCTCGAGAAAGTCAGGATATTCAATTGCCTGCTTGCTTGAGGAGAAATTGATCCTCTTAACGCTGTTCTTCAGGGGTGAGTTGTGAATTGCGGCCAAGGGATATGGTTTTTAGGGATTATGAATTATTTCAACACACGATAAGCCGCCATGTTTTCACGACGGTTTACAAACTAAGATAGACCTCTGCTTCCGCCGTAACGGATGCAGAGGTCTTAAGGTAGGCGTTAGAGGCCGGATCGATTACTTGACTTCAACCTCAGCGCCTGCTTCTTCAAGTTGTGCTTTAAGAGCGGTAGCTTCATCCTTGGCAACACCTTCCTTCACAGGTTTTGGAGCGCCATCAACGAGGTCCTTAGCTTCTTTCAAACCGAGACCGGTAAGCTCTTTCACGAGCTTCACAACTGCAAGCTTGTTAGCTCCGCCAGACTTCAAGATAACATCAAAAGATGTTTTCTCTTCAGCTGCAGCGCCGCCACCGGCTGCACCACCACCACCAGCTACCATTACAGGTGCTGCTGCTGCGGGCTCAATGCCGTACTGATCCTTAAGGATCTTTGCAAGCTCGTTAACTTCTTTTACAGTCAGGTTAACTAACTGTTCTGCGAATGCATTCAAATCTGCCATTTTATTAATTGTTTTTAAGTTACTAATTGATTGATTATGGGTTTTTAGTTATGATATCGGCCTTTTGAGTGGATAGTGGAAGCTCTACCAAACAAGGACCGTTGGTTTTCGATTATCCGCGTGCTTCAAGCGTTTTGAGGATACCAGAAAGCTTTTGTCCACCACCTTGAAGTCCGGAGATGACATTCTTCGCAGGTGATTGCAACAATGCAATGATGTCTGCGATAAGTTCATTCTTGGACTTAAGCGAAGCCAAAGCCTCAAGCTGGTTGTCGCCTAAGAATACAGCGGAGTCAATCCATGCACCTTTCAACAAAGGCTTATCGCTGGTCTTGCGGAATTCTTTGATCACTTTTGCAGGAACATTGCCTGTTTCGCAATACATGATGGCCGAAGTACCTTTTAGAGCAGTATGGATTTCGGAGTAATCGCCTTCCATCTTGTCAAGAGCTTTGCGAATCAAAGTGTTTTTTGCAACACTAAGTTTGATGTTCTTGTTGAAGCAAGCACGACGAAGCTGGTTGGTTTTCTCAACAGTCAGTGCAGAGATATCCGTGATGTAGAAGTTTCCGTATTTGGTCAGGTCACCTACCAACGAGTCGATGATCTGGTTTTTTTCTTCCCTTGTCATTTTTTATGAGGAATGTGAATGTTAGTGAATAAGATTAACCAGCGATGGTTTTGGCATCAATGCTGATACCAGGACTCATAGTGCTGGACATGTAGATGCTTCTGAAATAGGTTCCCTTGGCGGCAGATGGCTTCAACTTGGCAATGGTATTGAGAAGTTCATTTGCGTTCTCATACAACTTTTGCGCATCAAAAGACACCTTACCAACGGAAGCGTGGATGATTCCAGTTTTGTCAACCTTGAAATCGATTTTACCGCCCTTTACTTCCTGTACCGCTTTACCAACATCGTTGGTAACCGTTCCGGTTTTAGGGTTTGGCATCAGGTTGCGTGGACCAAGTACTTTTCCAAGCTTACCAACCTTGGCCATTACGGCAGGCATGGTAATCACAACATCCATATCAACCCAGCCGCCTTCGATTTTGGCGATAAAATCATCCAGACCTACATAGTCCGCACCTGCTTCACGGGCTTCTTTCTCCTTATCGGGAGTACAAAGCACCAACACCTTTACGGTTTTACCCGTTCCGTGAGGAAGCGTTACGATACCACGAACCATCTGGTTAGCCTTACGGGGATCAACACCCAAACGAACAGCCAGATCAACGGATGCATCGAATTTGGTATAGTTTACTTCTTTGACCAACTTAGATGCGTCGTGAAGGGTATACTGCTTGTTGGCATCAACCTTTGATGCAACAGCCTTTTGTTTTTTAGTCAGTTTTGCCATTTTCTTCTTCTTTTTTGGAGTTGATGAAGATTAATTTCCAGGGAAATCGCCTTCAACGGTGATACCCATGCTACGAGCTGTACCTGCAACCATGCGCATCGCTGATTCAACTGTGAAGCAATTCAAGTCGGGCATCTTGGCTTCTGCAATGGTTTTTACCTGAGCCCAGGAAACGGAAGCAACTTTTTTCCTGTTGGGCTCGGCTGAACCTGATTTCTGCTTAGTTGCCTCCAAAAGCTGAACAGCTACCGGAGGGGTTTTGATAATAAAGTCAAAGGACTTGTCGGCATAAACTGTAATGATAACCGGAAGTACTTTGCCAGGCTGATCCTGGGTCTGAGCGTTGAAACGCTTGCAGAACTCCATGATGTTAACTCCTTTGGCACCTAATGCGGGACCGATAGGAGGCGCAGGATTGGCGGCTCCGCCTTTAACCTGCAATTTTATGAGGGCTGCTATCTCTTTTGCCATGTTGTTTTATTTGTTGTAGTCCTGGATCTTGACAACCGTGCTTGGAACTGGAAGCGAACACAAGCTTGGTGAAAGGTCCTGAACGGGTTATTCTTTTTCCACTTGCATATAACTGAGCTCGAGAGGAGTTTTGCGTCCGAATATCTTGACCATAACCTTGAGCTTTTTCTTTTCTTCGTTGACCTCCTCAATGATACCAGAGAAGCTATTGAAAGGACCGTCTATTACTTTAACCGATTCACCCACCACATAAGGATTGTGAATGATTTCTTCAGAGTCGGCCAATTCATCCACCTTGCCGAGGATGCGATTTACTTCGGAGGTCCTCAGAGGAGCAGGTGGCTCACCCTTGGAACCGAGAAAACCGATCACACCAGTGGTGTTTTCAATGATGTGGGGAATCTCACCTGTGAGGTTGGCCTCAATAAGAATGTAGCCAGGAAAGTAACTTCTCTCCTTGCTAACCTTCTTTCCATCCTTCACCTGGTAAATCTTCTCCATTGGAATCAATACCTGAGAAACCTCGTCTTGAAGTTTAAGGCGTGCAATTTCGGATTCGATGTATTGCTTGACCTTTTTCTCCTTGCCGCTGATGGCCCTAATCACATACCACTTTTTCTCGCTCATGACAGTTGTTGACATTGTTAGAATGAGGAATAAAGTAGATTCATGATGAGTTGGAACAGGCTGTCCATTCCAAACACCACCAATCCGATGATCAAGGATGCCACAAGTACTACAATGGCGCTTGATTGGAGTTCACTCCAAGTGGGCCAAGAGACCTTATTGACGAGTTCGTTGTACGAATCGCTGATGTATGCTTTGATTTTGTTCATTTCCCGGGATACTTGAAAGGTTACCAGTTAAGTGAGTACTTAGCCCACAGAGCACGGGTGGAGAGACTCGAACTCCCAGCCAACGGTTTTGGAGACCGCTACTCTACCATTGAGCTACACCCGTATATTGCCTTGAAACCGCTTCCTGATGGACTCGATGACGAGGCTCCGGATTGTGCTTGGAAGGTTGGATAAGCACACCTTCCGAAGCGAACCACAGCCGACTCTCCAAGATTCACCTTGAAGATGTCGGCTGGGGCTTGCCGGAATTACTGATTACTTGATGATGTCGATAACCTGACCTGCACCAACGGTCCGACCACCTTCGCGGATAGCGAAACGGAGACCTTTGTCCATAGCTACAGGAACAATCAAGTTAACAGTGATAGTAACGTTATCGCCGGGCATTACCATCTCGCGACCTTCTGGCAACTGGATTTCTCCAGTTACATCAGTAGTACGCAGATAGAACTGAGGACGGTATTTGTTGTGGAAAGGAGTGTGACGACCACCTTCTTCTTTCTTCAATACATAAATCTCTGCCTTGAACTCAGTGTGAGGAGTGATGGAACCAGGCTTTGCGATAACCATACCACGACGGATATCGGTCTTCTCGATTCCACGGAGAAGCAAACCTACGTTATCACCAGCTTCACCACGGTCGAGGATCTTACGGAACATCTCAACACCAGTTACGGTAGATGTCATTTTCTTATCCTGCATGCCGATGATCTCAACGTTCTCAGAAGAGTTGATTACGCCGCGCTCGATACGACCTGTTGCAACGGTACCACGACCGGTGATGGAGAATACATCTTCCACAGGCATAAGGAATGGCTTATCGATATCACGAGGAGGAATTGGAATGTAAGTATCTACGGCCTCCATCAATTCAAGGATTTTTGGAACCCACTTACCATCGTTGTTCAAACCACCTAGAGCAGAACCACGGATGATTGGAGTGTTGTCGCCATCGAATTCGTAGAAGCTAAGGAGCTCACGGATTTCCATTTCAACAAGGTCAAGCAATTCAGGATCGTCAACCATGTCAACTTTGTTCATGAATACAACGATTTTAGGTACACCAACCTGACGGGCAAGCAGGATGTGCTCGCGAGTCTGTGGCATAGGACCGTCAGTTGCAGCTACCACAAGGATAGCACCGTCCATCTGGGCGGCACCAGTAACCATGTTCTTCACATAGTCAGCGTGACCTGGACAGTCTACGTGAGCATAGTGACGGTTTTTTGTTTGATATTCTACGTGAGCGGTGTTGATGGTAATACCCCTCTCCTTTTCTTCAGGAGCGTTGTCGATCGAGGAGAAGTCGCGCTTCTCGGCAAGACCTTGATCAGCAAGCACCGAAGTGATGGCGGCGGTCAAGGTGGTTTTACCGTGGTCAACGTGACCGATGGTTCCGATGTTGACGTGGGGTTTGGAACGGTCGAATGTTTCTTTTGCCATTTTATTGATTGTTAAAACTAGGTTTGTTAATGATTATTTGTTGTTGCTTATACTGGACAAACCCTTTGGGAGTTGGAAGCTAAACCCTTGGGGCTTTGATTATTAAATTTGAGCCAATGACCAGGATCGAACTGGTGACCTCATCCTTACCATGGATGTGCTCTACCGACTGAGCTACATTGGCGAAATGAAACCGTTAGGTTCCCTTTCGGACAATCCCGGCATGCCGGGAGAATTGGAGCGGAAGACCGGGCTCGAACCGGCCACCCTCAGCTTGGAAGGCTGATGCTCTACCAAATGAGCTACTTCCGCTTGTAATTTTCTGTTTCAGCACCCCCTTCCCTGATTCCCTTTCCACGGGACTGAAGTGGTGGGGAGAGAAGGATTCGAACCTTCGAAGTCGTAAGACAACAGATTTACAGTCTGTCCCATTTGGCCACTCTGGTATCTCCCCGTCAGAGGTACAAACCGCTGAACAACAGAGCCGATGGAGGGATTCGAACCCCCGACCCACTGATTACAAATCAGTAGCTCTGGCCAACTGAGCTACATCGGCATTCACAAGTACTCACATTAATGTAAAGAACACCCCCTTTTTTGGGGACTGCAAATGTAGTAAGGATATTTTGAATATCAAAGTATTGCGGGCAAAAAATAGCCCACATAAATCAGAAAACTAACCGAGATCGAAAAAAAACTTTCAAGTCCCTGATTCAAAGTTATTTATAACAATATGGGACTCTAATTAATCCTCAACAATGGTTGGGGATTTATTGTTACTTAATGGACTTAACACAACCTGACCTATATCCCAAACATCCTGCTCTTCAATAGATTTGTTTAGTTTGTTAACCTTAATGGTGTTTTTTAAGGCTCCCTTCTGGTTAGTGTGCAATGTTGCACCAACGATCCAATGAAAAAAACGAAAATTACCTTCAAGTTGAAATGTTCCATCTGCTTTTGAAACAGCATGCCTAAGCCGCATCCAGTCCTCACTCCATGCCATAATAACCGCACCTTGAATTGGCATACCCTGATCACTAACCACCTTACCCTTCAACTTGGAAGAGTCTCCTGGCAAATAATTGTGATAATTATCCAAACACAAGCATTCACCCTTATCTCCCAAGTGGTTAAACTCAGAGAATACCTTAGCCGCTGGCTTTGGAGTGCCGGCAACCCTTTTCTTTGTATCTGAGATTACATGACCTTCCCTGCTAACTACACCCATGTAGTCAGAATGGAAATCCGACCAATTGACATCCTTGTATTGCCACCAGGAATACCCAATGGCACCGCAAGCCAATGCTTGACCCAAGGTTGCTTTTGCAAAGTCGGTCTGTGCTGCATAAGGAACTGAATCATTATCGGCCGGGAAGGAGGTTTCACCGATAATCCATGGCTTTTTAACATGAGATCCATACCAATACATCTCATTACGAACCTGATCGGGCTCATACTCGTAAGGGTGAAAAGAAATAAAATCTACAGTTACCAAGTTAGGATCCCACTCAAACACCTCCCTAATTCCTGCCAAACCAATAGTAGAAAGGTGATTCGGAGCGTGTTTAGAAATAATAGAATCCCACTTATCTGTTATCGTTGAAATTGTTTCCTTTTCTCTTGCCAGACTATCGAAATAAAGGGGTTCATTGAAGTAATCAAAAGCCATAATGGTGCTGTTGTCTTCAAATTGCTCGCACAACTGAGCAAACATCTGCTCGGTTTCAGGAAGTTCATTCACCAATCTGGTTAAGTATATTATTTTTAATCCGATTTCCTCTGCCGCATCCAAAACCGAAGAAATTGCTGAAAAATAAACCTGCCGATTAAAATAATTTGATAATACAAATTTAAAGTCTGTTCCTGCCATTGATTTACAATTAACAAACAACGAACTTCTAGGGAAATCGCTGTCATTTGCAAATTGTTCCCCAATACCAACTATTCGGACGGCGTTGAATCCCATTTTTTTTATCAATTCAAAATCAGCCTTTATCTCCATCAAAGAAAGATTTTTATTTCTGAAGCCTTCTGAAATATTACTTTGATAACCCGAATATGGACCTGACCATAACTCAGTTCCATCGAAATACATTGTCACTTTATAGTTGCATACAACTGGGAAAAAGGGGGATTCATTTAAGTAAAAACCACCATTTTTTATAGAAACAAAACTTTTCCCATCGTTTGCATTTGCGTGAACCAAGTTTGACACCAAGCAACACAAAATTGACGAGAATATTACAAACAACCCTTTGTTCAACATTCGTGGATTGAATAAGACTGCAAGTTTTTTGTTCATATGCTTCTTTTCCGATCCTAATGCCAATATCGAAAAAAGAATTTGAATTGAAAAATCCAAATTGCTAAACCTGAAACCATATACACAGATTCGTTATCCGCCTGAGGCGGACTCCACCCCGCCAGATAACAATGCCCTGAGAAAATCCCTTCCTCGGCCCGACTTCAGTCGCCTTTCCATTGCCATCGCTTCCGACCTAGTGCTAGACGAGCAAGAATAAAAAACCACCCAAGGGCGATAACGCACCGTCCAACCCTTGAATCCAGATTGACCATTGTGCTCACTAAGTCGCCTCGATAAGTCGTTGGTGTGACCGACATAAATCCTGTTGTGCGACGATGAAAAAATCGCGTAAGTCCAGTACATGCGAAAAAAAAGACCCGGCAAAAAGCCAGGTCTTAGTAGCGGGGGCCGTCCCGATTTCCATCGGGATCGAACCACGGTAGGCCGATAGGCGGATTTCAGCCCAACGAGCTATCCGCCTGAGGCGGACTCCACCCCGCCAGATAACAATGCCCTGAGAAAATCCCTTCCTCGGCCCGACTTCAGTCGCCTTTCCATTGCCATCGCTTCCGACCTAGTGCCAAACGAGCAGGAATAAAAGACCACCCAAGGGCGATAACGAACCGTCCAACCCTTGAATTCGGATTGACCATTGTGCTCCTTGAGTCGCCTCGATAAGTCGTTGGTTTGACCAACATAAATCCTATTGTGCGACGATGAAAAAATCGCGTAAGTCCAGTACATGCGAAAAAAAAGACCCGGCACAAAGCCGGGTCTTAGTAGCGGGGGCCGGACTCGAACCGACGGCCTTTGGGTTATGAGCCCAACGAGCTACCACTGCTCCACCCCGCATCATCAACAAAAAGAATAAACAGTACTTCTTTTTGAGGACTGCAAAGATAACAATAAAATCCTTTCCCAAGTGTGTTGAAGAGAAATTAGAAAAACAGGATAGATTCTAGATTATTGTGGGTGCCCTTAATTTGGCCCTTGTGTCTGATACACACCAACCTGCCAATCGGCTAACCGATAAAAAACGACAGAAGTTGAATCCAAACTTATACCACGACCCAAAAATGTATTCCAATCGATTCCCGAATCGAGTCCTTGTTCTTCGGTTAAAACGGCAGTAGGATATTTTTGGGATACGGACAAAACACTATTTGAAAACCCATCCCATACGGGATAAGCACGACAAGAACTTCCCCATGTCAATGCAGGAGCCCAAGGGCCAACCAAAATATCCTCTTTTTTATACTTGTGAGCCATGTTTTTTTGAATAGAATCGAGCAGGTAAGACCTGTTTTTGAAAACATCTTTCAAAACATATAAATTGACAATGAAAGCTAGAAAAACAAAAGCGATTGCAGGTGCGGATAAATGACGAGAAACACCAACCTTGATTGCGTCCACCAATGCGGAACTCAGAAACAAACCCATCGAAAAATAAAACCCAACCATGTATCGGATGGGCAAATACTCCATTGGCAACTTATGCAGTTCCAATACGAACCAAACCAAACTAAAGTATGTTAACGGACTGATAGACACTCTACTCTTGGCATCAAACCATATAACGATAAAACAAAAGAAAGAAGTCAAAAAGGAAAGGGTGAAAAACAGAATCTTTTTCCGGAAAAGGTAGTTCTGTACATTTTCACGAATCGCTTCAATTGAAATGTCATCAGCGAAAATGGAGCCTGATTGAGCCTTTTGGAACAGAAACCATTCATCGGCGAAAGCCAGCATATAGCCAAAACATAAAACTACAGGAATGGCAACTAATGCGATGAATTGAGTTGGTGACAACAACTGACCGCTTTTATTCGAGAAAAACCAATAGTTCAATAAAGGCAAAGGCAACAAATAGAGAAATTGTATCTTCATTCCAACGGCTATCAAAACAGAGAGCTGCGATGCCATTATCCAGCGATACGAACCGGACGAGGTGAAATTGCAATATGACCAAGCAGAAACAAGCACCCAAGAGATGGCCGCCATTTCGGATAAAGCCAAATGGGAGTGTTGATGAATTGGAAGCAACAAGTAAGTGGTTGCGAATAAAACTAGAGTTTGAACGCGAGTGGAACGGTTGAGAACAACCAGGACAAACGATACAACCACCAACAACAATACTGATGCCCTAGCCACTTGCTGGTGAGTTCCGAACAAGCCCAAAGTCAACCCTTGATACGCTGAATACAAGGGAGCTTTAATAAAGCCATCGCTTTCGAGCAAATGAAACCCATGGCCATTCAAGAAATTCCTTACCTGACACAACAATATTCCGTCATCCGTCCAAGCGGCCCTGCTTCCGGTAGCCATACTGATATCTGGGTCGGCATTGAGGAAAACGAAATGGGAAAAGACAAAAATCGACAAGAGCAGGCCGACAAAAAATCGAAAATAAGGGCCAAATGGAGTCAATTTCATGTCGACCAAGATAACAACTGTTAACTGCCCTCGCAAATGCGTACTTTTGCAATCCAATGAAACACAAAGCAGGATTCGTCGCCATTATAGGCAAACCCAATGTGGGCAAATCGACCCTGCTCAATGCCTTGTTGGGAGAACAATTATCGGTGGTAACACCCAAAGCCCAAACCACCAGGCACCGCATCAAAGGCATACTGAATGGCGACGAATACCAAATCGTTTTTTCTGACACCCCAGGAGTACTGAAGCCCGCCTACACCCTACAAGAGCGGATGATGGACGCAGTAGATTCTTCACTGGAGGATTCCGATGCTATTCTTTTGGTCGTTGAAATCGGAGAGAAAAAGACAGCGGAGGAAATCACAGAAAGGTTGTCAAAAACCAACATCCCACTCGTACTTGTCATCAACAAAATTGACTTAACCAACCAGGAGGATCTAGAGGTTGCAGTTTCATTTTGGGAAGAGAAACTTCATCCCCTAGCCATCATTCCCGTATCTGCTACAGAGGGATTCAATACAGAAAAAATCACAGAGGTACTTCTAAGGCTCATGCCGGAAAACCCTCCATACTTCCCAAAGGAAGACCTTAGTGACCGTAATGTGCGATTTTTTGTTTCCGAGATCATCAGGGAACAGATTTTGAAACAATACAGCAAGGAGATACCATATTCTTGTGAAGTAATCATTCATGAATACAAGGAGTCTCCTGAAATCGACCGTATTCGATGCGAAATCTTCGTTGACCGAGAGTCGCAAAAGGCCATCATTTTAGGCAACAAAGGATCGGCAATAAAGCAGCTTGGCACCTATTCAAGGAAGAAAATCGAACAATTCGTCGGCAAGCATGTGTTCCTTGAGCTTACCGTGAAAGTGAAAACCGATTGGAGGAACGATCCAAAAACATTAGACCGATTAGGATACCAGTAAAACCTTAAGCCGTGGCGAACATCGTAGCAATTGTAGGAAGGCCCAATGTCGGTAAATCGACCCTGTTTAACCGTTTGGTACAGGCTAGAAAAGCCATTGTGGATGAAATGGCGGGGGTTACTCGCGATCGTCATTATGGTAAAGCGGAATGGACTGGCCATCACTTCACCGTTATTGATACAGGCGGTTACATTCGAGGATCAGAGGATGAGTTCGAAGATGAGATCCGTAAGCAGGTTGTTCTTGCCATTGAAGAATCAGATGTGATTTTGTTTGTTGTGGATGTGACAACCGGACTTACCGACCTCGATGAAGAGGTCGCCAAAATGTTGCGCAAATCAAAAAAGAAAGTTCTCTTGGTCGCTAATAAAGTAGATCACGCTGGAAGAGGTTTCGAAAATGCTGAATTCTACAAACTAGGACTAGGAGAAATCTACAACATCTCCGCCATCAGCGGAAGCGGCACAGGTGAATTGCTTGATGAAGTTGTTAAGGATTTCCCAACCGATGAACCCGAACCAGACGAGATTCCCAAGTTTGCCATTGTTGGACAACCCAATGTGGGCAAGTCATCACTACTGAACACCCTGCTTGGTTTGGAGCGTACCATCGTAACTCCGATTGCGGGTACTACCCGCGACACGATATACACCAGATATAAGGGATTCGGCTTTGATTTTTATCTTATCGATACCGCTGGATTGCGCCGGAAAGGCAAAGTGAGAGAGGACATCGAGTTCTATTCGGTCATGCGCACCATCAGAGCTATTGAGGAATCCGATGTTTGTATTTTGATGATAGATGCTACGCAAGGCTTGAGTGCCCAAGACATAAACATCTACGGCCTTGCAGAACGAAACAAGAAAGGAATTGTATTGCTGGTCAATAAATGGGATCTGGTTGAGGGCAAGGAAAAGAATATGAAAACCATTGAAGCGGAAATCAGGGAGAAACTGGCTCCATTCAACGACATTCCAATCATATTCACTTCCGTTCTAAAAAAGCAAAGGATCCATAAAGCACTCGA
>Ga0315906_10002217_pt1 | contig 27658 bp, 18 predicted proteins | sample LakEriMetagenome_4_FD_203526 | JGI IMG/M metagenome (GOLD analysis project Ga0315906, IMG submission 203526) | Freshwater fungal communities from buoy surface, Lake Erie, Ohio, United States - Buoy 2 MA122 | ecosystem: Environmental > Aquatic > Freshwater > Lake > Lake biofilm | place: USA...
CATTTCTTTCGCCCTTTTCCAGGCTTTTCTTCGGCATTCTTATTGTTGCCGGGACTTAAAAAGTCAATAGCGGTATCAAGTCCCGGAGCTTTAATTTCTACGTTCAATTCCTGCGCTGTATCTAGCAGTGTAGGTAAAATGCTGGCAGGAAGTTTTTCTTTCATAAAGAATGCCGTCCTGCCGCGGCTCTTATCTTCTTTATCGGTAAAGTCCCGGAGAATCTCCGCTGCAACTTCCTGTGCCTTTTTATCTCCCGTCGCAATCAGCACCCACTTACCGTAAGTGGCTGAAATACGTTCGGGTTCATCCGAAACGACAATGCCTCCCCCGCGCATTACTGCTACTATATCTGCTTTGGAAGCAATTTCGCGAATGTTGTGTGTGCACACGATTATCCCTCTTCCCAATTTCCGCTCCGCCAAAAGAAATTCCATAATACGGCTGCTGTAATTGGCGTCTATACCGGTAAAGGGCTCGTCCCAAATTATCCATTCCGGACTATGAATTACGGAGGCAGCTAAATGAAGCCTTCGCTTTTGTCCGCCACTAAGTTTTTTAATGATTCTTCCCGTAAGCTCATCTAAGCCAAAGACAGGATTCAACAGGGCGATTCGTTCGTCTATGGCATTTTGAGATATTCCGTATAAGGCGCCGGCGAGCCGGAGTGTCTCCCTTACATCTGAATCGGGATCAAGTTCGAATTGTTGGGAAGCGAATCCCAGTATTTTTTTGGATGAACCCGAACGTGGGTTCCATTCCATGTTTTTGTATTTCAGCGAACCCGGCCGGGGAATTAAGTCCCCGGCCAGGATGCTGAGTAAGGTAGATTTGCCGCTGCCATTAGGTCCGGCAAGGGCTGTAAAACGGCCTTCTTCAAAAACGGTGCTCAGATTATTGAGAACCGGAATGTTTCCGAAAGCGTAATCCAACCCGCGAACCTCTAGCATGGCGTCTATTACTGATCGGCGCGAATAATCGTTCCCACGTGTTCGCCTTTGGCGGCACGGGCTACGAGCTCAGGCTTAAGACCATTTACAATCTGGAATTCCTTAATCAGACGGTTGGTCTTGAGTATATCAAGCAACACCCGGTCGAAAGGAAGGGTCTCCAGGTTCATGGCTTCTACCTGCGAGGCAGTAGCTTCCGCTATGAATTTCGCATTGGGATTAATCTTGGGATCTTCGGTGTACAAACCATCTACGTCCTTCACGAGGATTACGCTGTCTACACCAAAGCACTCACCGAGAATAAAGCAACCGGCATCGGATCGGTGCGGTGGGATACGACCAATCTTGGGAGGATGTTCCCAAATTGAATAGGGCGGTACTCCGTTGAAAATAACCCCCGGAACGGAGTTGATAAAGAGCGGCAGCAAGTGACCGAAAATTTCCGGTGGAATAGCCACTACACCATGTTGTGCGAGCAGCGTTCCCAGAATATGGGCATTACCGAGGGCGTCTGCCACTGAAATCTGCGCAAGAACACCGGTTGGAAGTCCGAGGTCAACTCCTACTGAAAACACGTGCTTGCTGCGGGCACCACCACCGCAACCGAATATAATGCGATGTTCCTTAAGCATCTGGGCACATACATCCATTAAGGGGTAAACAGCGGATTTGCCGCGGTCAACGATAGAGCTCGAGCCGATTTTAATTACCCGCACATCCGGAAGCATCCTTACGGTAGGAGTTTCAGCCTTTAGCGTGCCTTCCAGCACACGGTCGTCGAGCAAACTTTCCCGCATCAGGAAAGAGCTCATATGAAATCTTTTGTCCTTGTTATCCATGGTTTAGCCAACTTTAATAATGGTACCTACCGGCTCTCCGTTAAGGGCACGGGTAATATTACCCGGCTTGAGTCCGTTAATAATTTGAATGGAGCGGCTGTTTTCGGCGTTAAGCATCATCTTTAATACTTCGCGCTCTACCACTACGTCGTCGAGGTTCCTTTCGATCAACTCCTGAACTGTGATTTCGGGAATGAATTTCGCATTGGGATCCTTCTTAGGGTCGTTTGTGTACAGTCCGTCTTCATCCTTAATGTACAGCATGTTTTTGCATGCGAACACTTCCGAAATCAGGTAAGAACCGGTATCCGTTCGGTGCGGCGGGATATTGCCCACTGTGGGGTTACGCTGCCAGAAGGTGTAGGGTGGCATACCGAAGAAAATTACCGCATGGCGCTCTGCCAGGTACAGCGGGAGCTGTGGGAACTGCACGGGCTCAATAAATGGAATACCATGCTTAGCCATAAGATAGTGGATCATACGGGCATTCTGCATACTCACAAAGGTGCCCAGCACGCTCATAACACCGGTTGGCATTCCCAGGTCGGCGCCTACGCTGTACGCATGACGTGCTCTGGTTCCTGCTCCAGTGCCGATAATCATTTTGTGCTTGCCAAGGTTTTGAACGAGCTCGTCCAAAATAGGCAATACCGCTGTGCGGCCGCGGTCGATGATGCTTTGGCCTCCTATTTTAATAACGACGGCCTCCGGCAGAATTTGCACAGACTGGGATTCCCGGGTCTTTGCAGCCAGTTTTTCGTCGTTCAGGTTGCCTTGCATCAAATCATGGCCAATCCCTGTTAACAGGTCTGAATTTTTCATTGGTTTAAGGTTTGATGATGGTTATGAAATCTATTTGGTAGAACTCTCGGAGTTCCATTGCCTTGGTTAGATCGCCGAATTCGGCGGTAGCTTTTTCTTTCACACGGACTACTATCGCGTTGTGAAGGTCTTCGGGAAGGTCGTTGCCGGCCAGTCCGTGCTTATGTTCCCAGGATGCGATGGCATCGGCGGGAACGAAGGGCCGCGTCCATTCGCTAACCACTTTCGAAGTATAATTACCTCCATCTGAAACCGAAGAAAAAACCTTACTCAGACTTTCTTTCTTCTTTTTGGGTTCGTAGCCCTCTTCTCGGAGAAGCTGATGAAGTATTCTTCGAAGTCCATGATGAACGCTGTCTTTGGGTCGCAACACATTGCCGGAGGCTAGGATGGCGCCTTGGTCTGCCACACGCAAAATTTCGCTGCTCAGATGTTCGGGCTCCAGTAAATGAAATACCCTACTGCCAAAAATAAGATCGCAGGATGAACCCGGAATACCCCAGTCTTTGTCGGCATCCGCCTGAACGAGTGTTGGCTTAAGTCCGCGTTCTGCCGCTCTTTCCCTGAATACCGAAAGCATGCCTTCGCTGGCATCAAGTCCGGTGTAGGAAGCCGCTTTTTCCGCGAGTTCTATGCCTACGAATCCCGTGCCGGCGCCGATTTCAAGAACGCGTGCCTCTGGCTTAAGGGAGAAAAGAAAGTCCCTGATCGCCGAGATCGTTTCTCCCGTAAATCCTACCCTTTGGTCGTAGGCTTGCGCCTGGTTGTCGAAGTTCATCATAATCTAACGAATTGGTAGGAGTTTTGGTAAAATCCTTCGGTTGCTATCAAAGGTAAGCTACAAACCCTCAAAGGCGAGGTGTGACGGCATGTTATTTAAGAGAATTTAACAAACTCGCAACATTCACAGACAATTCTAGATAATAAAAGTCAGAGGATTTTGAATGCTCGTTATTCTGGGCATTTTGTAAATTGATGATAAAATTCCCAGTGTAGAATTTTGAGTATCCGGTATTGATTTTAATTGAGTCCGAAATTTTATACCTCGCTCGTATATCAAATCCACTTCCTACATTGGTTCCGCTCAATCCCGATTTATCCCGGTTTTTAAAAGTATCATTGAAAAGAAGCGGTAATCGGTCAGTGCTGCTTTGAAGCCAATATAAGCCATACCCAGCATCGATCTGAAGTTTGCTCTTTAGGTCGGCTTCTATTCTTACTTTCGGAGCCTTTATGTTTTCCATTTGAATATAGTCATCGGCATTCCAGGGCCTCGAGAATCCGAATAATCTATCGAAGCGATTATTCATTCCATCACTCGGATTTTTATCTCCGGATGCCTCACCATAAAACAAACTGATTCGGTATTTAGATTTGGAACTGCGAATGGTATAGCCGATTTCTGCAGTTATGGCGTAAGCTGCAACCTTTTGACGATTATCATCTCCGCCTTGTTTTGTGACTACGAAGTCATAATTTAACTTAGAGGACATGAGCCAGCCATATGCCCTAAGACCATATGTAGCGACATTTTTTATTACGGTTGAGTACGATGGAGATTGTCCTTGAATGAGTCGCAGGTAAAAGGGCTCAATGGTGATTGCGGGACTCCATTTTCTCCAATGAAATATCATGCCGCCGAAAGCTACTTTTCTATTCACGGTATCGAGGTGATAGATTAACCTGCTTAGGGGTTGAACGGCTAAGACATCTAGACTCCAAAGATTCTCATCATTCCCTATTCCAATGGTTGTCCCTCTGAAGGTATTAGTAGTGTTTCGCCAAGGATTTGAACTTATCAATCTTCTATCCAGGAATTCAAAATGCATTCTACCCACTTTTACTGCGAGATTTCTTGGGTTGTTTCCTTTGTCTTTGCCCAATAGGGACTTGAATTTTAGGCTTACATGAAATTGAATGGGTTCGATCCGATTGAAATCCCTCGTGTTTCCTGTTTTGTCGTATTGGCTGTTCAACGAGTTGGCATCTTGAAATTCAATTGCTCCTCCTAGTGCCCCCGCCATTTCCGAAAAACCAAAGAAAAGTCTGGATCGGGTAAGTATTGGTAAATCTCGGTTTATTGACTCCTGTTGCCTTATGTCGTTATTGCGAAATTCGAATCTGGATCGGAAATCGAGTCCGTAGTGAATGAATCCTGATGTTACTTGCGATTTTCCGGAAAGTTTTTTTGCAATGACATAATCCGGCGGATATGGCTCTCGTTTGGAGGCATAGCTCCCCGGTTCGTAATAATATGATTGCTTTTTCTCGGCTAAAGGCGTTGATGAGGTGTCTAAATGAACCGTTTGCGCTGCGTTGATTTCTTGATGTTTTGAAAGGCCTGCTATTGGACGAACTGAAAGATTGCCATAGGAAGTAAAATGGAAAAACGTAAAGAATAGAAGTGTTATCGTTTTGATTCCAAGTGATTTCATGAAAGGTTATGTTGCATTCTGAGGATATGATTCTTCATCGTGGTGGTATCAGTATGGCCAAATACTCACAATCAAAAATATCGATTCTTACTTTTATAAATGGAATAACTATGCCGGCATATGCCGGCATAGTTGTTTTACGTTTAAAGATATGTTGGTTTTATTCAGGCATGCTCCATGTAAGCGACACGTAGTACATTCCGCCAATAAGCGGGTTGGCAAGAATACTGTAATATCCCTTGTTGGTTAAGTTGGTGGCACCTAATTTGGCCGTCATTCCTATTCTGTCAAAATGGTAATTTACTTGCGCATCAATAGTTCTAAATTGAGGAACCACATCGCTGACCAGGAATGACACATAATCGTACTGAGTCTGGTACCGGTAAGTAACTCCAAAGCCAAGATTTCGCCAGACATCTTCGAAGCTAGCTGTTCCATTAATCATCCATAGGGGAGTATTAAACGCGTCTTCTAAGCCATCGCGATCATCAATCCTGTCGAGTTTGGAATAAGTGGCATTACCTATCAGCAAAAGGTGTTCGTTAACCCTATAGTTTAAGCCAAGAGCAAATCCATAATTGTAAATTTTACTGGTGGAATTAGTCCATAATCTGTACCTGTTTTGCTTTCGGTTATAGAAATAAGTGGCAATAGAGTCTGGATCCGAGGAAGTAGTCTTGGCAACATTCGCCTCAATTTGGGCCATGAAATTATCGTAGGAATTATAGTATCCGTCAAAATCAATGTATAGTCTTTTTTTGAACGCCAATGCTCTTACTCCTCCTTCAACACTCTTAATAAACTCGGGTTTAATGTACGTGTATGGGTTCTTAACGAGTAGGTTCTTGTTTGAGGCAATGGCTTCTTCTTGGCTAATTCCTAATGTATTAACGTCGGAATTCACCTTGTTTGTAAAGGCATCTATTGATGCCCGTGTATACGAATTTTCAAAAATACCATTGGACATTACAGGCAGGCCACCCACTCTTTTGACATTACCGCTGTTGATATTGGAAAACCCTTCAAAAATGCTCGGAAAACGATATCCGCTTTGAAAAGCCGCTCTGAAGTTTAGCGTTTCTTTGGGGGAATATACCGCCGTGAATCGCGGATTAAATTTAGTCTCGAAGTAGTCTGCTTTGTCTGCCCGCAGTGTTGCCGTTAACCTAACTTTCTCATTAAACAATGATTTAGACACCTGCGTAAAGCCTCCTACTTTTCCATACACTAGATCATTGTTGAGGTCATTAGGTGTCTCAGGATTAATGAAATAATTTCCATCAGGTAATATGATATAATCCCTGGAGTCGAATCCAGACAATATTTGCAGCCCAATTTTATCGAAGGCATCCGGATTAAAATTGGACCAATTGATAATCCCCTCAACATGCATTAGTCGTGCGCGCACCCGAAGTGCTGCGCCTATGTCCCAGTTATTTACATTTTTAAGTGAGTCAGCGACTACATTCCATGCCTCAGTACCTGGAATAAACCGCCCATTATCTGCACTTGTTCTGGCAATGTCATGAGCATCGCTTACGGATATATTCTGCGCTGTAGCAGATTCAAAAGCAGTCTTGTAATTAGCGAACCAGGTCGTATTGGACGTAAAGGCTTTGTCCATGTTTTCCGCCAGCGATCGCATATTGTATGAATTGCCGGTGTTTTCCGTTGTTAAATAGCTGCGCAATTGCCATGTCGGAGCCTGATAGTCCAAAGAAAACTGATTTAGATTATAATCTTCAAGCCGGAAGCGATTAGCACGATTATAAATGCTATTAAGCAAAGACCCTTTGTAGCCAACAGCTAATTCATGCCCAGATTTGGGTCGAAAATAAAGTCCGATATCGCCTTTCATATTTTCGAGTGAGTAGTCTGCAAAGTCAACTTCCCGATAACCGGTTCTGGCGACAACATATTTTAATCCATTCAGCGTAAGGGTTTGACGATTAGGCGACTCATTACCGTATGAATTAACTTCATCTTTTGCCGGATTGTCTTCTCCAAAGAGACCTACGGAAGAATTGAGTTTTGATGCAAGATCCTTGCGATTGTCTGCTTCCCAATCTTGCCCTTTTACGTAGGACAGATTGATTTTACCCGCAAATTTTTCCGAAAATTTTCTAGCATGTCTTATATGGGTTACAGAATATAAGCTTGGGCTTTGACTACTTACGTTGCCTAGATGATTAAGGCCGCTAATTTGCTGAACACTGAGTCCTGTATGAACAAATGGATTTTTTGTGCGGATATTTAATAAACCATTGGTCGAATTCATTCCATATAGAGCCGATGCCGTACCTGGAAGTATTTCTATTTTATCTATGTCCAGGTCACTTGCACCTAATGCGTTGGCAATTGGCGCGCCGATATGTGGAGCCTGATTGTCCAAACCATCTACCAACTGTGCAAATCTTACGTTCGTTGTATTGGAAAATCCTCTTGTATTCACTACCCTAAAGCCAAGGCTGGGCGTTATAATTTGAACGCCCTTCATAAATTCAAGGGCGTCAAACGTACTCATAGCCCCGAGCTTCTTCGCTTCGGCAGCTTTTATTTGATCAATACTCAACGGCGATCTCAGAATTGATTCCGAAATCCGGGAGGCTGAAATTACCGCTTCGTCAAGGTCTATAAGCATCTGTTCTAAACGACGGAGTCTCTCTTCTTCGATATTCGGCGGAATGCTGTCTTGATTTTGAGCGTAGAATTTGAAAGTGTTTAGGCTTAAGAGTAATCCCGTTAGAACTGCATTAAGCGAAAAGAAATACTTACGGGAGAAACTTTTCAGAAAGGAATCTAAAATTGTTTCCATCCTATTGCTTTTAAAAGGTTTTGGTTAAGTGGTCAGAGCAAAAGTATCCGGTATTAACACCTGTTTCCAAATTTTCCCTGTTAAATAAGGTCAATAAATTGAGGAAATGAAATTATTGTAACACAATGAAAATGAAGCGAATAATTTCATTCAGCGCCGTTTGGAATTAACTTATCTTAACTTTAGTTGTTTCAGGTAATCAATTATTACTCAATTTAGCTACGTGATAGTTACCATTTTTGCTTGGGCGATACTGCTTGGAGGCACTTTATTTAGACCTAAAATCGGGGGTGTTCCCTTTGGGCCCATAGTTGCATCCGTCATATCTGTTACTCTCGTTCTACTCTTTGGTGTCGTAAAATCCGAAAGCTTAACAGTCGCCGGAGCAGAACTCTATAAGCCGCTATTAACCATTACGGGTATAATGGTTTTAACGGGTGTCGTCCGGCTTTCAGGAGCTCTGCGAAATTTGTGTAATTATTTGTTCGATTCTGGTCTTACCGCTGCACGCCAGTTCGATATGATTTTTATCGCGTCAGCTATTCTATCAACATTGTTGAATAACGATGCAATGATTCTGTTAATTGCACCGGCCGTGTTTGTCAATGTGGTAGAACGATGGCCAAATAGCCCGGAAACCCACAAAGCGTTTGCCTTCGCTATTATTGGAGCGGTCGGTATTGCCCCTCAAATGGTCGCCAATCCGATTAACCTTCTGGCTTCTGTGCAGGCCGGAATTGGCTTTAACGATTATCTTTTGGTTATGGTTCCGGCAGCCTTGGTCTGTTGGTTGGTGAGCTGGATCATTCTCCGCTGGATGTTTACAAAATCGCTCTCGGAAGAGGGGCTTAGAAGACCTCCTGAAGTAACGGAAGCAAAAGTGCTTAATACCTCCCAATTTCTCGTTCTTGGACTCGTAGTTTCACTGATTATTACCTATCCTTTTCTTTGCCTGTACAGCAATGAATATATGCATGTGGCAACCTTAGCGGCGGCGGGTATTGCTATTTTGCTTGTGCGCAACTTTAGGCTGCGCTTATTATACCGATATATCAGTTGGGATATTTTGGTATTCCTGTTTGCCGTATTTATATTGGCATTGGCATCACAGAGCATAGGATTCGTTGATTCGTTAATAGCTTTTTACGATGAAACGGGAGTTTTAGGGGTTGTGCCGGCAACGGCTATTGGCACGCTAGTTACGAACAATCATCCAATGGCTCTGCTCAATACTCTCGCCTTTCTGGAGTGGGAGGGAAGCCGCACAGTGCATTACTTTCTGGCTATGGCTGTCGGCGATGTCGCTCCGCGAATAATCCCCAGTGCAAGTCTCGCTGGATTGCTATGGTTACCCTTATGTCGTTCTTACGAGATTAAGGTTTCTATTAAGGATTTCATCCGCATTGGTATCGTTTCTGCGATACCTGCCATCATCGCTTCGTGTTTGGTAATCCTTTGGATTGCTTCCTGGTCGAAATAAGCTTATTGTCGCTTTGAAGCCTACAGATTTTTCATCAACCCCCAAATGCCATTTCTTAGATTATTTCACGTGGGGGTCATCGTCTTCTGGACATTGCTATTGCCAAACAAAGCCGTCCCCTCTGAATGCATCAAAAAGCCGTCCCCTGAGCAATGTCGCAGGGGTAGTTTGTAAGGTCAGGTTGCTGCTTGTCAATTCGAACTAACCTCAAGGCATATTGTGGCTTCCCATTCTTTTTAGCTAGCGTTTTTCCATATTATCTGTTCTTTTTACATTTGCGCCATCTCAACAGGGGTGCCCCGCGGAAAACGTTCCGCCATGCGCGGGCTGAGATCATACCCTTTGAACCTGTCCGGGTAATGCCGGAAAGGGAGAAGGTTAAATAAACTTCGGGCCTTTACCCCAATTGCTCGTATTATTTAACATTAATGCAGTATAAGTATGTTTCGTTTCATGCTCTCATGGGCATGCCTGGCTTTGCCGGTATTCGTGCATGCCCAGCACGAAATCAAAGGTCTTGTTATCAATGACCTCAATCAGCCTCTTCCCGGCGCGGTAATCCGTGTAGCGGATTCCTGGCTTGTTGCCTCTTCGGCTGATGATGGCCGGTTCTTCCTGTCCGTAAAGGCTGCGGGAGATTACATGCTCCTCATTTCTTACGTCGGGTACGAAACAGCAGAAGTTGCCCTTAGTGTGCCGTCGCTAGAAGAAACCATTATTCAATTGCGGCCTTCCATGGTTCAGACGGGAGTGGCCTTGGTTTCGGCCGTGCGCTCGCGCGAATTTGAACCGGTTTCGGGTTCAATTCTGGAAAAGGAAGATATCGCCCCTCTAAATAATGGGCAGGATTTGCCCTTTCTGCTTCGCTTTACTCCTTCGCTTGTCGTTACTTCCGATGCCGGGAACGGAATAGGCTACACCGGTTTGCGCATTCGCGGCACCGACGCTTCACGCATCAATGTTACCATCAATGGCGTTCCGCTCAACGATCCGGAATCGCAGGCGGTATTTTGGGTGAACTTACCAGACCTGGCGTCGTCTGTAAGTAGTATTCAGGTGCAGCGCGGTGTGGGGACATCCACCAACGGGGCGGGCGCTTTTGGAGGAAGCATTAATATCTCTACCGAAGTAGCCACTGCCCAAGCCTACGGAACCATTAGCAACTCCTTGGGGTCCTTTGCTACTCGGAAACATAACGTGCAATTTGGATCGGGCATCATCAGCAATTATTGGGCCTTGGAAGGGAGGCTTTCACAGATCAGCTCCGACGGATATATCGATAGGGCTACAGCAGATCTCACGAGTTATTACCTGAGCGGGGGGTATTACGGAAATCGGAGTTCGCTAACCGCGCTCATTTTCGGAGGGGCAGAACGCACCTATCAAAGTTGGTATGGCACGCCGCAAAGCAGGCTGGAGAATGATGAAGAAGCCATGTTGCTGCATGCGACAAACAATAGCTTTACGGAGGCGCAAACGGATAATTTGCTCAATTCGGGTCGAACGTATAATTACTACCTGTATGAAAATGAAGTAGACAATTACAATCAGGATCACTACCAATTGCATTTTAGGCATAAGGTTAATAATAAACTTTCCTGTAATCTCAGCGCGCATTACACCTGGGGCAGAGGATATTTTGAACAGTTTCGCGAAGATGATCCCCTCACCGATTACGGGCTTAATCCCTTGTTAATACAATCTGGCCTAGTGTATAGTAACGCACTGGACACTGAAGGGAATCCAGTAAATACTTCTTGGGGAGAGGATTTAATTCATCCCGATATCGATATCTCCCAGATTCCCCAGTTGGATATGCTTGGCGACACTATTACAGATGTTGAGGGGAACGTACTTCTCGCAGCCACTGCCGCCATTAATTCTACGGATGTAGTGCGCAGACGATGGCTTGATAACGATTTCTACGGCATTACCTGGTCGGCAGAATACCAATCGGGTCGTTTACGGGCCTTAGTAGGTGGGGCAGCCAATCGTTACGACGGAGATCACTTCGGAGAGCTGTTGTGGATGCAGCATGCTGCGGGATCCGCTCCCGGCGATTATTTCTATCTCAATTTTTCGCGCAAAGATGATGCTAATACTTTCGTGAAGGTGGATTATCGCCTGTCGGATAAATTGAACGTGTTCACGGATCTTCAGGGGCGATTCGTGGATTATTCGGCCGAAGGGCTAGATATTGGTTCCCGGCCTATTGCTATCGATACTGTTTGGATGTTCTTTAATCCCAAGGCGGGTATAACATGGCAGGCGAATCGCGGGAGCGAACTCTATGCCTCATGGTCCGTTGCAAACCGCGAACCGTCGAGAAACGACTTCATCGATGCCGTTCCGGGTTCACCCGCGGTTAAACACGAAACCCTCAACGATATTGAAATCGGATTTCGGAAAAGATTGGAAAATATATATGCTGAAATTTCGACATATTATATGATGTATAATAACCAGCTGGTGTTAACCGGTGAACTGAATGATGTTGGAAATCCAATTAGAAGGAATGTGAAAAGAAGTTACCGAAGGGGTATTGAATGTCAGGTGGCATATTCTATACTCAATAATCTATCTATTAATTTAAATGCGACAATAAGTGAAAATAAGATAGATAATTTTACCGAGGTTCTTTACGATTACAGCTCAGACGAGGGCGGAATTGTTTTCAAGGAATACGAGCGCACAGACATCGCTTTTTCACCGAGTGTTATAAGCGCCGGTGTTCTTACCTGGACTCCCATGCGTAAGAGCAATCATCGAATAGATATTTCAGCTATGGCGAATTACGTGGGAGAACAATTTCTTGATAATACTTCTGATAAAGACAGTAAGTTGCAGGCGTATGTGGTTCCCGATCTTATTTTCGCCTACGGACTATCTTCCGGACGTTTGAGGCAGCTCAATTTTCGCATTTACATCCAGAATATAGCGGATGCGAAGTACAATTCGAACGGATGGACCTATTCCTATCTCTTCGGAGAAAGACAAAGGGAGAATTTCTATTTCCCCCAGGCAGGAAGAAACTACATGATTTCCCTGGAAATGAAAATTTGATTAAGCGATGATTTGTCTCAATTGCCGGCCGAAATCGGCAATGCGTTGAGGTTCTTTTTCAAAGAGTGAGCCAATAACCACCAAATCAGCTCCCGCCTTGTAGGCTGTTTCGGCGGCAGCTATATCGCGGATGCCACCGCCAACGATAATTGGCAGGCTGCAAGCTTGGTGCACGGAGGAGATCATTTCACCTGAAACTGCCCGGGCCGCACCGCTTCCCGTATCGAGGTAAACAGCCTGCATGCCCAACATTTCGGCAGCCATGGCAGTAGATGCTGCAATTCCGGGTTTATCCCAGGGTATAGGGAAAGTGTTGGAAATGTAGCTTGCTGTGGTTGGTTTTCCTCCGTCTACCAGCATGTAGGCAGTCGCGATAGTTTCAAGGCCGAGCGCTTTAATCCGGGGGGCAGCTGCTACGTGCTGTCCAATCAAAAATTCAGGATTTCTTCCTGAAACCAGACTTAGAAAAAGAATGGCATCGAATGCAGGATGAAGTTGATCAGGGCTGCCTGGAAACAATACCAGCGGAAGCGATACCGACTGCCGCAGTTTTTCAATAGAATCATTGAATCCTGTCTGCTCAAGCAAACTGCCTCCTACGAGCATAAAATCGCAGGGTATATCCTTCAATCCTGAAATCAAGGCATCGAAATAATCTTCCCGTTGCAGTTGATCCGGGTCTGCCAAAAGCGCAAAACCTTTTATCCCCTTTTTTCGGTACGAACGGAGTATGGATAAAATATCCGACATGATTCAAAAATACGGTAATAATTGCTAACGGTGAGGACTTTACCCTTGACAGCCAAACCACAATGGTTTAATCTGTGCTGCAATATCAGCGCTGAGCAGTAAATGTCCTTTTTCCAAGACGTGCAAACATTCCGGCCGCCATCCTTTCAGGAGGCGCTTGCTATTGGCAGGTGGAATAATGCGGTCGAATTTGCCAAAAACCAGATTGATCCGGATAGAATGGTTTTCGCACATTCTCCTGATTTTTAGGGGGTTGGGCTCAAAATTTCGGTAAACCAGCCACACATCGTAGACCAGTTTGCGCTTTTCGTAAGTGTTCATATGGTACATCACAAAGCGATGAATTTTTTCCGGGATCACGCCGAACTGCTTTGCGAGTGCCACAGCGCTAAAAAACATCTTCGGCTTCGCAAGTATCAGCCTATACAAAGCTCTTCCGCTCCGCGTGTTGCTGGTCCATTTATAGAGAGGATTTATTTTAAGTCCATCGGGTGCGAATAACAGCACTTCGCGAATTCGCTCGGGTATCTGTTCTATCAGGCAAAGAGCAATTTTGCCCCCGAGGCTATAACCGAGAAGGTCCACTTTATCTATACCCAAGCTGCTGATAAACGCTGCTATACATTCAGCAAATTCTTGGGTGCCAAGTGGGTGAGAGGGAATACGCTCTTTCGGAAAGCAACTCTGGCCATGCATAAAGAGATGTATGGAAATAAGGCTTTGTTCGCCATGCAACAAGGGTCGGAAAACAAGGAAGTCCTCCGGTTTTCTGCCGAAACCGTGAAAGGCAATAATAACTCTTGCTCCCGAACCTACGCGGATGTACTCCAGACTAAGATCCCGGTACGTAAAAATTTCCCGCCTCGGTACGTGCGCTTTCGGGTCCTTCATATCTCTTTCGGGTGAACCCTGCCAATTTTCAGAATTACCCCGCTTCTTAAGTTTTCGGGATTAACGGCCGCCAAAAATGCGTCGGTCCATTTGTTTTTTCAGGCGGCGCTGTGCCTCCTCTTGGGGCTTTCCCCTCAATACGTCAAACGTTATATTTCGCTCTTTAGCTGTTCGTTTAAAGTCTTCGAGGATTTCGAGAACGTCCTGGTCCACATTAACGCTTTGACTCATGTCTATGGCAACGCAGGAATTATCCGGGATCTCATTCAAGGCCCTCAGTATGCGACCCTTGTTCAAAAAAGACACATCTTCGCTCATCAGAATCACATAATGTGCCTTACCGTCGATAGTTGCAATAGCCTGATGAAAGGGCAGTTTGTAATTATTCAGAAGAATTGTGAAAGCAGCTACTCCCAGTCCTATCGAAATACCTATGAGCAAATCAGTTAATAAGATGGAGACTACCGTTACCAGGAAAGGCACAAACTGCGTCCATCCTTTGCTGTACATATCCCGGAACAGGCTAACCTTGGCAAGCTTATATCCAACCATGAGCAGAATTGCGGCGAGACTGGCGTAGGGAATCTGATTCATTATACCGGGAAAGAGAGCGGCGGCAAGGAAAATCAGAATTCCATGAAAAAGTGCGCTGAGCTTGGTCTCACCGCCGGCATTTATATTGGCCGAACTGCGAACCACTACCTGCGTAAGCGGAAGGCCCCCCAATAATCCAGATACAACATTTCCTATACCCTGCGCTTTGAGTTCTCTGTTGCCCGGCGTAATTCGCCTGTGCGGATCCAGTTTGTCGGTGGCCTCCACGCAAAGCAATGTTTCAAGGCTTGCCACAAGGGCAATTACTGCGGCCACTTTCCATACCTGTGGGCTAAGAATATGGTCGAAATTGGGAATAGTAAAGTGGCTGAAGAACCCGGAGAAACTATCGGCTACCGGAAGCCCTACGAGATGTTCCGGACTTATGGCATTCTGAGGGCTGTAACGCAACAAAAGGCCATTGGCTATAATGCCGAGGATAACTACCACCAATGGTCCCTGCACGATGGTAAAAATCTTGTTTTTCTTGAAAAACGGGCGCTCCCAAAGCAATAATATCAGCAGGGAAACCAGGCTAATCAATACTGCAGTGGCATATGGGTGTTCCAGTGCATAGAGGATCTCAGTGAATGTGTTGAGGTCGTCGGGTTGCTCAAAAAACATGTCCCCCTCCGGATCCCGGTCGTCGCCGAGGGCATGGGGAATTTGCTTCATGATAAGAATCAATCCTATAGCAGCAAGCATCCCTTTGATGACAGAAGATGGAAAGTAATGGGCTATTATGCCTGCACGGGCCACTCCCATTAGGAATTGCAATATGCCGGCAAGAACTACCGCCTGTAGAAAAATGGTAAACGACCCCAATCCCGTAATTGCGTCAAGTACAATTACCGCCAAACCTGCCGCCGGTCCGCTAACCCCGAGTTGCGACCCGGAAAAAAGGGTAACAACGATGCCACCGGCAAAGCCGGCAATAATTCCGCTAAACAAGGGGGCTCCCGACGCTAGGGCAATTCCCAGGCACAGGGGAATTGCAATCAGAAAAACCACCAGTCCGGCAGGTAGGTCTTGTTTCCAGTAGTTGAATGTTAGTTCTTCGCGTCTCATAACGTCATGGTTTATCAGAAAGTAAATATACTAAGGTTGCGCGAAACCCTTCCGGGAATTGAGCAGTATAGAGACTTCGCAAGGTCTATTTCTTATCCGAAAATCGCTTTTTCTCTTAACGGCTTTTAGGTAAGTGGATTAACCCTGATTGCGCGAAAAATTTAATTTCGAGGCAATCCGTATCTTTGCAATCGATGTTGTTCGAATCCTCCATCACGAAAGTTTTCTGGGTTATAGTGCTGCTTATTGCCCTTAATTTGTTTGTGCGTTATGTCAAAGGACTTCGCCGTCAGAGTGTGGCATGGCGGGAGCAGCAGCAAGCACAATCATCCAGAACGAAAGCAGTTCCGAAGAAGCCCGACGATAACGGCCTGGGCGAATATGTAGATTACGAGGTAATCGACTAAACGTGTTGGATTAGAAAACGGCTTGTTTACGGAGTAGCTCTCCGGTCTCACTGTTAGGGTCATTTTCATAATAGTAAACCGAACCTCCTTCAAGAATAATTCTATCCTCAAGAGCTTTTTTGGATAGCCCATCGCATGCGGTAGGAATCAATATCGGGTCCATCAACATTTTCCAGGCAGAGCCATCGTAGGTGTAGCAGACAAGCGTATATGTGCAGCCGTTTAAAGGAGCCTGAATAAGGGAAAGCTCTGCGCCTCCGTTTTTGTTTAGGTCGCCTTCGGAGAGTAAATATCCCTCACAACACCCCAGGGTAAGAAAAGGAATTTTATCGTTCTCCGTTCGGATGCCATATTCTGCAGACTCACCGTCTTCCATAGGATTTCCAATGGCTTCCTTTACCATTATTATTTCAATGGTTTCAGGTATTCCATCTCCGTCCGCATCCAAAGTAATCCGGTTTGTAAGAAGATTGGTTGTGTCTTTGCCGGGTAGAAGCGAAACGGAGGTTGAATTGCCATTATTGGTAATGCCATCACAGGAAAAGGACAATGAGGCAAAAAGGAGAATTATGCATGGCATGGTTGGTAAAATTGATGTAATAGGCATTTTGAAAGCAAATATTTTGTTCAATGGAAAGGTACTTCGCAGATAGGGCATGTCAAAAGTCGTGCCAGGCCCACTCCCTTTTGCTATCTTTCGCCCAAATTGCCGGAATGAAAAAATACCTGCTACCCGCTCTCCCGCACCTCAGTGCCATTGTTATTTTCGTAGCGCTATCGTCCATATTTTTTGCGCCTGTATTCAAGGGGTATTCCCTTCGTCAAGGCGACATTCAAAATTACCTTGGAATGTCGAAAGAGCTGCGCGATTTCCGCGAAATGAACGGGGATCAAAGCCTTTGGACGAACTCCATGTTTGGTGGCATGCCGGCATATCAGATTTCCACTGTCCACGATGCCAATTATATGCGTCAGGTTGATCGCCTTGTAGGGCTCTATTTGCCCAGGCCTGTAGACACTCTTTTTGTCGCAATGCTGGGATTTTATATTTTGCTTCTCTGCCTTCGGGTGAACCCGTGGGTAGCCATTGCTGCATCTGCTGTGTTCGGGCTTGGCTCGGTAAACATTCTTTATCTCGGGGCGGGACATACAGCCAAAGTGAAGGCTATTGCCTATATGGCTCCCGTGCTGGGGGGAATGTATCTTACCTACAGAGGAAAATTACTTGCCGGAATAGCCTTAACCACCCTGTTTGCTTCGCTTCAAATCAGCGCGAACCACTTCCAGATGACTTACTATCTTTTGTTTCTTCTGGCAATGGCCGCTGCAGGAGAAGCGATTAGAATGATTCGGGCCGGTGAATCTCTTCGCTGGATTAAAGGAAGCGTAGGCCTCGTATTTGCAGGCATACTTGCCGTACTTCCTTCCATGAGTAATATTTTAACCACGGCAGAATACAGTAAATATACCACCAGGGGAACAACTGAACTTACTATTTTACCCGAAGGGGTGGAGGGGGAGAACCGCCGCAGTGAAGGACTTGATCAGGATTATATTTTGCAGTATTCCTTCGCCCGTGGTGAGTTTTGGTCTATGTTGATACCGGATGTAAAGGGGGGCAATACAGCCCGGCTGGCAGACAGCCCCTCTGTGCTCAAAGGTGTCGATAGGCAGTATCGGGAAGCTCTTTCTCAGCAGAATCGGTATTGGGGGGAACAAAACTTCTCCGGAGGTGCCTTTTATTTCGGTGCGGGAATGTTTATGCTCTTTATTTTGGGATTGATTTTTCTCAAAGACCTGGAATTTAAATGGTCGCTGCTGACGCTCGCTATCCTCTGCGTTTTTCTGAGCTGGAAGGAGGTTAATGGGATTGGACAATTTTTCCTCGACAAGTTTCCACTGTATTCCAAGTTCCGCGACACCAAAATGATTCTCGTTCTTATGATGCTGATTATTCCGCTTATCGGAGCCCGCTTCATTGATCAGTGTATCAGGGAAAAACTTAATCTGCGCCATGCGGTAATTGCCGGAGGAGCCGTTTTTGGCTTTTTGTTGCTTTTTGCTTTCGCACCAACGTCTCTTTTTACCTTTATGTCTTCGCAGGAAACGGCGATGTTCAATGAGTATCTTTCTGGGGAGTTGCAGCCTCAGGAACAGGATTTTGTATACGGACTTATGGACGAACTGGAAAAGGTTCGTATTGGTATTTTCAGGGAAGATGTGATGCGGAGTTTGCTGTTTGTGGGGCTTGCCGCCATACTTGCTTTATTGCTTGTCGCAGGGAAAATTAAAGTGGCCCTAGCGCTGCCTTTGCTGGGAGTTATTTTACTAGCTGACGTGTGGTCCGTAGATCGGCGATATCTTGCCAACGATAACCTTAAACGGAGTCCTCATTGGGTGGAAAAATGGCAGGCAGACCATCCATTCCGTGCATCCGAAGCGGATAAACAAATTCTTCAGAAAGAAGTGCTTGCAAGTCCGAAAACCGGCGAGAAAATGGAGATGGCCGTTGCTGCTCTCGAATTGCCATCGGATCGAAAGCAGGAAGAATTGCGCAATCGACTTAGCGACGAGGCGCGGTTCAGGGAATTGAACCTCTCGGGCTCATACAGGGTTTTAGGTTTCCGAAATCCCTTCGCCGATGCCTCCATATCTTATTTTCATAAGTCTGTCGGAGGTTATCACGGTGCCAAATTGCGCCGATACCAGGAACTTATCGAATATCATCTGCAAAGTGAATTACAAGTATTTGCCGAGACAGCGCAGTCAAAAGGATTGCTGGCAGGGTTTGATACTACCCGTCTGCTCAATATGCTAAATACCAAATACGTAATTATTGACCCCGAAGCGGCGCCTCTCGAAAATCCGAATGCGCTAGGCAATGCCTGGTTTGCCAATACGCTGGTTTGGGCTGAAAATGCTGATGATGAAATGAAGCGATTGGGAGCTTTTGACCCGGCTACAGAGGTTATAATAGATCAACGCTATCGAAATCAGATTCCGGAAACCCTTGCTAAGGCAGGCAGGGATTCTATGGCTTCTGTGGTGCTTACTTCCTATGCTCCAAATGAGTTGACGTATACCGTTCAATCTTCAACCGGTGGTATCGTTGTTTTCAGCGAAATTTATTACCCCGAGGGATGGCAGGCATTCGCAGATGGAAATCCTGCGGACCATTTTCGCGTAAATTACCTGTTGCGCGGAATGGCAATTGATCCGGGTTCACACGAAATTAAATTCCGCTTCGACCCTAAGAGTTTTCGCGAAGGATCGCTCTACAGCAAAGCCGGTTCAATACTCGTGCTTTTGCTCTGTTTGGGGACATTCCTGCTCTGGTTAAAATCTGCTTTCAGGCCTCTGTAGGGCATGGACATTTTTCTTCCTGTAGTATACGCGTTATTCGGCCTATTTCTGCTGAGGAAATATCCATGGTTTAAGCCTGATGGAATCCCTCTTGCCTGGGTGTCATGGGCCTTTATACTCAAAATTCTTGGTGGCTTAAGTATTTGGGCTGTTTATACTTACCATTATTCCTACCGGGAAACTAGCGATGCCTTCCGTTATTTCGACGACGCTATGCTGATATATGGTACCCTTCAGGATGATCCAGCAATATACTTTCGCTTTTTATTCGGAATAAATCTCGAAGACCCTTCCCTGGAGCCCATTTTGGCGAAACTCAGGGGCTGGCATTCCTCGTATACGTATGGTATCGCTAACGATAATCCCACCGTTATTCGGGCCAATGCAGTCGTGGCTATTTTTTCTCTTGGAAACTACCATGTGCATACGGTGTTTATGGCTTTTTTTTCGCTCGTGGGACTAACAGGTTTCTATGCTTTTCTTGCGCCTTTGGCCGGGAAACATAAAAAATGGTTATACGCTTGTAGTATGCTGTTGCCGACAATTTGGTTCTGGGGTTCAGGTGTTCTTAAGGAGCCGCTACTCATTCTGTTCACCGGACTTATGCTTTGGTCACTCTCCAGGCTGAGGATGTTTTCGGCCAAATCGGCATTGCTATTATTGGTTTCCTGCCTGGGCCTGTTTTTTATGAAGCCCTATACTATTATGGCAATGATTCCCGGATTGTTTACCTACGCAGTTTTGATTCTTTCCGGCTCGAGCAGAGCTTGGCTCAAAGCGGGCATGGTGCACCTATTTTTCTTCTTGGCGGCATCAAATTCAAGCGTATTCTTTCGAGGGGGTGATTTTCTTCATATTATAAATCGGAAGAAGACAGATTTCTATAACGTTGCAGAAGCATACAATGCAGGAAGCACTATCGAAATTCCTGAATCCAATTCCTTGCCAGATCTTCTCATTCATTCTCCCGGGGCTTTGGTGCGAGCATATTTACGCCCTCATCTGTTTGAAGTGAAATCTGTTTTTTATTTAGCCAACGCATTGGAAAATTTGGCTTTAACATTATTGCTGCTCGGGACCGTACTTGCCCTATTTTATTTTTCTGCGCAGCCGACACCGGAATTTTTGCTTTCGCTATCCTTTATTATTGTTTTGGGAGTGTTAATAGGGAGTGTAGTTCCTGTAATGGGAGCTATTGTTCGATACAAGCTCCCCGCTTTACCATTCATTGCGGCATGCGGCATCGCCGGATGGTCGGCATTTCTCCTAAGCCTGCGCTCAGGGCAAAAACCAATGTCGTTCTTCCGGAGAGGGTAATCGGCAATTTTCCCTTTTTCCAAACCAGTCATATCGTTTGTTGGAAATTGCCTTATACAGATAATTGCGAACAAATACCGGCACGGCAAAAAAAATAAAGAGTAACCGCCAAGGTCCCCCAAGCTGCATCAGAATTTTTAGAACAGCTGTTGATTTTACATAGGTTTTGTTGCGGCGAACAAACACAACTGTTTCCATCGTTTCAATATACTCAGACGATATAAGCCTCTTGGCTGTTGCTCCCTGTAAAGGGCTGAACATCAGTTTTCCTCCTCCGTTTCTCCTGATCAGGAAATCGATAAAGCTATTGCACAGGCCGCATACACCATCAAAAAATACTATGTTGTTTTCTCTCACGCGAGGGTGTTTGTTGAAACAATTATGCCACCTGGAAAGTTACGTACCTTAGTGCATATAAAGATAAACGAAAGGATTTGCTTTTACTCAACGCAGGATTTTGGTCGGGAAGCTGTTCAAGCCACCTGCCCTCTACGATAACCAACCGCATTTTTGAGCTACCAAAGGAAGAGGTGGAAGCGCTCCGCCGTATAGATGATATTCGGGGTAATCCCAACTACCTACTGGCTATAGAAAGCGCAAGTCTTCCTGATTTTGGACAATGGTATGCGTTATTCCACCGCAAAGGGGAAGTGGTCGGAGCAGCTATATTTCAGTGCTCGCGCATGTATAGCAGGGTGCCTGAAGACCTTAGGGCTATTCGAAAAGCGATTTCGTTTTTTCTCGGAAAATCGGGCATAGAAGACTGGAGTGCTAGCACTATTACGTGCGGAGATATATACGGGTCGGGAATTAAGGGCTTTTGGTTTGAAAAGGAAATTTCTCCCCAATTGGCCTGGTTTTCTATTATCGCGGCTGCCCGAACAATTGTAAAAAAACGTCAGGAGAAAACCGACTTCCTTATCATTAAGGACTTTCTCAATTTCGAAAGACCCTTTGGGAAAATCTTCCGTAAAAGTCGTTTTCATGTAGTTAGTACTGAGCCTGTAATGATGCTGGACATTCATCCGGAATGGAATAATTTGGAGGATTATCTGGCTTCGTTAAGGACGAAATACCGTACCAAGGCAAATGCCGCTTTGGCTCGCAGTTCGGGCTTGCAACAGCGTGAGCTTTCAGTCGAAGATTGTGAAGGGGCTATACCGGATTTTGAGCGATTGTACGGCGAAGTGTGGCAAATGGCGGCCTTTCGTCCGGGGAAGCTCAATGGCCGACTTTTCTTCGAACTTAAATCACATCTTGGACCCAACTGCCGGGTTTTCGGATGGTTTTTAGACGGCGAAATGCTCGCTTTTCAATTGGGTATTCGTGGCGAAAACTATCTCGACGCTCTCTATGTCGGATTTTCATATGAGCACTCCAGGCAGTTCGCTCTTTTACCGGCAATGCTCTACCGCTTTGTCGAAATAGGTATCGAAGAAAAAGTGGAATTGGTGCGATACGGAAGAACTGCAGCGGAATTAAAAAGTACGATTGGTTGCTATCCTGTTCCTACCGATAGCCTGAGCAGACATTATAATCCTGCCGCCAATCAGTTACTTAGCTGGGCGGCAGATCGATTTAAGCCAGGGAAAGAACACATTCACCGGGCATTGAAGAATAGCAGGCATGATTAATACCTGTAGTCCAGCATTAGTTATGTGTTGCTCAAGCTGCGTTTTAATTGGGTTGTAGCATCTTCTTTGCCAGCCATTAGTAGGGGACACACTTTTTGCCAAAGAACAGATACACAGGCATGAGCTTTTGCTCTGTGTTTTCATACTTTGTGAGGGGATTGCTTCTTTCCAACCATTACTTTGCAATATAGCCCTGCTACCCGTCGTATTCTCCGTACAATCCTTGTTCTTAACAATAATCCATCCGACCGCCTCTTGAAGTCAGCCCGGGAAAGGCCTTGCATTTTGGAAGCCTGAAAATCAAGCGAGGAAAGCGTAAGAATCCATGTGTGGTTTGTACTTACGATCTAACATACCCGTACCTTAGCGATGTGCATTTTAATCATAAGACTGAGAATTTGATTTTGTTTGCGCTTGCCGCGGCTCAATTTACCCACATCATCGACTTTATGATTATGATGCCGCTGGGTGACATCCTCCAGAAAACGCTCCAAATTTCCCCCTTTCAGTTTTCTGCCCTTGTAGCGGCATACCCCATTGCAGCATTCGTTTCAAGTTTGACAGGCGTAGTGCTTCTGGATCGTTTCGACCGCAGAGCAGCACTATTACTGGCCTATTCCGGCTTCGTCTTGGGGACATTATCTAGCGCGTTCCTTCCAAATACCGACTTGCCGTCCCTCAACTATGCCATATTCGTATTAACCAGGGTAATTACAGGTTTGGCCGGAGGCTTCCTTAGCGCATTGGTTATGTCAATAGTCAGTGATGTTTTTCCACTCGAACGAAGGGGCAGGGCTATGGGTGTTGTGGGGAGTGCTTTTGCCCTGGCAGCGGTTCTCGGAGTTCCCTTGGGGCTTCAGCTGGTAAATTGGTACGATAATAACTGGCATGCTCCGTTTCTTATGGTGGGTCTCCTGGGATTGCTCGTTTTGGTGGCCATATATTTTTTCCTTCCATCCCTGCGATTACACATAACCGTAGATAACACCCGGGAAAAACCAGCCGAATTAATTCGGAACGTGGTTTCCTTGCCAAATCAACGGATGGCCTTGTTGTTTACGATTTTACTTGTCCTGGGGCAGTTTACCGTAATTCCTTTTCTAACGCCATACATGATTAGCAATGTCGGTCTTAACCAAAGCGAGATTCCCTATATCTATCTCGTGGGAGGAATATGTACTGCGCTTACTTCCCCTTTAACCGGTCGGTTGGTAGATGCCTGGGGCAGGAAAAAGACGTTTTATCTGGCCGCCGCAGGATCCATGTTGCCTATTTTGCTTCTTACGTCGCTGGGTAAAACAGATCTGGGTATTGTACTTTGCTTCACAGGTTCTTTTTTTATCCTCATTTCAGGAAGAATGATACCCGCAAACACTATTCTTACAGCAGTTGTTCGCCCGGAAAACAGAGGAGGATTTCTAAGCCTAAACACCGCTGTTATGTCACTTTCCTCTGGCGTTTCGGCGATGCTAGCTGGAAGCATAATTATTCAGGATTATGAAGGTGCTCCTTTGCAGAATTATAATTTTGTGGGAGTGTTAGCTTGCGTAGCCACGCTTATAGCGATATATATTGTTCGCCGCTTAAAAGAATTTGATTCATAGCAAAGGGCCCGCGATATCATTCCATATCCATCCCATCCATATCGTTGCCCCTGCCATCGCCCCGGCTCCGCTTTGACTTCCTATCCTCGAGTTTGCCAAAATTGTAACTGAATCCAAGAACGATAAGGCGACTTTGTCGTTTTCGGGTAGATTCAGATTCGAAATTCAAGCCCTTCGACTCCAAGCGGAAATCGCGAATGTCGAAAATGTCCGAACCGCGCAAGCTTATGCTTCCTTTATCCTGAAGAACAGAACGTTGTATGCTGATATCCAGCCAGTACATAGGTAACACCGTGGTTTGGGGCATAATTCGCGGAGCACTATATCTTCCACTGAGTTGCAGTTGCCACTTTTTATTTATCTCGGCAGAAGCCATAAGCTGATACGACCAGGTAATGCCTTTGGCATTTAGGTTTGACTGCAGGTTTGATGCGTCTGTGGTTAAGCGGTAACCATTTATGGTTTGGTTAATCCGTAGCTCGTTAATTGGCTTCCATTGCCATATAAGTTCTATTCCTGTGCTTCCTGAGCTTGAAATATTCAGAAAGGTTGTGGTAGCTACTCCGCCGCTATCTACTTCACGGAAGCGTTGTATAACATCGTTGGTTTGCCGATGATACGTGACAATGGAATAGGTGTTCTTCTTGGTAAATGAAGTGTATCCGATTTCAAAGGCATCAATGTATTCCGGCAGCAGGTAAGGGTTGCCGCGGGTAAGATTGAGGGGGTCTGAGTAACTGGGGAATGGGTTTAGTTCCCTTGTTCCTGCCCGCGAAATCCTGCGTGTATAACTCAGAATTATATCGCTGTTTTCTCCTGTTTTTCGCTTTATAAAGGCTGAAGGGAATATGCTGAAATAATTATTTTCAAAGGTCTCTTCCGTGGTTAATAGTTCGGAATTCGTTAGCGCCTGCTCGAACCGTGCTCCGGCCTGTGCTTCCCACGAACCCGATTTTCCTGATGCCTGGGTGTAGGCAGACAACAGCGTTTCTTTAAATATAAATCGGTTGCTGAGGTTCGGGTTAAGGGCCTCGCCGGCACCCCAAAGCGAATCGGTATAAAATGCAAGGTCCTTATCCAGGGAGCGGTAATTTGTTTTCAGCCCGCCGTCAATTTTTATTTTTTCGCTGAGTACGTGTTCATGATCAAGTTGTGCTGTCCACACTATTTCTTCGTTGTTTCGTATGTTGCGATCCGTAAGTGCTGATGCTTCTCCCTGCGGATTTTTCTGAAAAAAAAACTCGTCTGAAAGTGATTGGCTTTCCCCATAACGAAAGGAGGCATTTGTTTTTACCTGGCCATCCCTATCGTCCTTAAACCAAGACAGCCCCGCATCCCATCCGCCCCGGCTATCCTTTCCCCGGGTGAGCCGAAGAAATTGGCTTAGTAAATTTCCATCAGTCAGACTGTTGCGGCTAAGCAAAGAGTCATTATCTCTGCCTCCTGCCGTGTTACCAGAAAAATCAGCTACAATGCTTTGACTTTTTCCCGGAGTTATTTCCAGTCCCAGCTTAAAATTGGCATTTTCATTTATTGAAATGCTATTCGTCTTCTGCTCCAAAATTTCCGTGTTTTCAAGGAAACTTGTTCTTCTTGATTCGTTAAATCCGTAGCGTTCATTTTGCCTTAGTCCGGCGCCTGCGGTAATATTCCAAATGCCTGTCTTGTAGCCAAGAGAAATGGATCCGTCATAAGCCGGCCCATTCCCCCCGCTCAGCTTTATGTTTCCATTAAAGCCTTGTAAGCGATTTCTGCGGGTAATTATATTGATAATTCCTGCCGTGCCATCCGGGTCGTACTTGGCTCCGGGTTGGGTAATAACTTCTATTCGTTCTATAACAGACGCCGGAAGCTGCTCTAGTATTGCTTCGCGGTCGCTCCCGACTATGGCCGATGGCTTGCCGTCTATAAGCACAGTAACATTGGGGTTGCCTCGCAGCGTTATAGCTCCTTCATCGTTTACATCCACAGAAGGAAGTTGCTGTAAAATTTCTCCTGCTGAGGCTCCCTGAGATAGCCCCATATCTTCAACCGAATATGTTTTTCGGTCGGGAGCGAACATAATTGCGCTTCTTTCCGCCTCAACTTCAGCAGCGTTGAGTGAGATGGTTTGGCGATCTAGCAATATAATGCCTGCAGCATAAATTTTACCAGCCTCGCCGCCCAGTCGAAATGGATCTGTTTCCAGTATTTTGTGGCTTACGCTTCTGAATTGAAGTTTGTATCTGCCAGGATTAAGACCGTCTATACGAAATTCACCTTGATCATTGCTCATGGCTCCGCCAGCGACCAATGTGTCTTTCATAGACACCAGAACTACGCTTACGAAAGGAAGCGCCTCCCCGCTTTCCCGTTCAACTATGCGCCCCCGTACTTCACCGTCGTTAAAACCCTGCTGAGCCTGGACTGGCTTCGGGTTCATCAGAGAGAATAAAAGGGTAGAAACAAAGAGTATATAACAACGCATCTTACTTGGTAATAAATGAAGAACCGGTGCGCATTCGTATTCCCGGTAAAATAAAGCCGCGGCTTTCCTCCTGGTATAGATTTCCGCATTTTTCTAGGCGACAAGCCATAACCGCTTTTTTTCGCAGGAGTAGCCCACGGCGAATGTTATCCAGGGTTGCCTCCCGGCTGTTGATGGTATTCTTTGTGCCTTGGCTACCGGGTGAACCCGTATGGTAAGTTCTCAGCCAATGCTGTCTTTCGGGTAAAATCCAGTCTTCTCCACCGGGAAAATATTCCTCAAGTTCGTTTTCAAATAAGTACCAACCTGAACGATAATGACTGCCGGAACATTGCGGCGATTTGTGTCGGTGTAAGGCGTCTACATGATGAAAAAACATCCCCTTCAGGAATAGGAGCCTCTGGCAATGCTGAATTCCGAGTCGCTTTAGAGTAGCAGATCCTTCTGGACTTTCCTCTATCCCGAACTGAGAGGTAAATCTCGCCATTTTGTCGCTAAGCCTGTCTTCCCTGTTTGGACCTGCCCAATACTCCCAGGACGAGCGATTAGCATAGCCCAGGTAATACTTACATGCGGCTTCGATATGAAGGGATGCTCCGCTTAGCCTGTCGCGGCATAGGAAGTCGAACTCCCCGAGGGTGCGGTCTCCCCGAAAAACCTGAACATTCGATGCAATCAGCTCAAAGCTTGGGCCATGTTCCAGCCAGAAGCGTATAAAAGACTCGAAGCGCTTGCCAATTGGTATTTCCGCATCGAGAGCGGCGACCATTTTTTCCAGGCCGGAGGGATTTTGTTGAAGGTCTTCCAGCCAGCCTCGCTCGCGCTGCATTAATTCCATGTACCATGAATGCGGAGGCATATGTACGTTACGCCGGGAAAGTATCGAACATTGATCCATTAGCGGAAAACCATATACGCACGCGACCATTTCGGCAACGTCAACATGGACAGGAATAAATTGCGGGTTCATTGGACAGGACAAGCCAAAAGTATCCATAATCTGTGTAATTCCGTGGCAGGAGGGAGGGTAAGTCAATTATTCGGGTAATAAAGGCACCGCCCATACAGGGCTTTGGAGCGATGCGTACTTGTTGTCATAATTGCTACAAGTGTGCTGCCCCTACGGGGCTTTGTAATGGTGCGCGTTCGTTGTCACACGTGC
>Ga0315906_10002219_pt1 | contig 27637 bp, 32 predicted proteins | sample LakEriMetagenome_4_FD_203526 | JGI IMG/M metagenome (GOLD analysis project Ga0315906, IMG submission 203526) | Freshwater fungal communities from buoy surface, Lake Erie, Ohio, United States - Buoy 2 MA122 | ecosystem: Environmental > Aquatic > Freshwater > Lake > Lake biofilm | place: USA...
TTACAAAAATAGTCATAATATATAGTGTTTGGCTACTCTACCACAAGCCCCAAACTGGGTGTAAGGTTCCGTCCTACCATCTTTTTAATCTGGGCAGTCAGGTGCTGCCCTAGGATATTTACGCTATGCCCATGTTAGCGGGCTGCTGAAGTAGATCCTAAGCACTCTGTACAATATGGTCTGTACACAACCTACTTTCTCTAACGTGAAAAGTATAACACGGGATATACAACAGGATACGTTTTTCTTTTTTTGCAATAAAAAAATTAAGTTTGCTGCATGTATCCTAAATTTGGTGCCCCTACACAGAATCGAACTGCGAACTGATGATTACAAGTCAACTGTTATACCATTTAAACTATAGGGGCTTTTATATGTTAATCCTCAGTTTGCATGTCTTTCTTGCCTTTTTCAGGCTTTGGTTTAATTTTGCTTTCTAGATCAGCTTGAATCCAGCTGCGCTTCATTTCACCACGAACATGAGGATCCTTGTAACGTCCTAACCACATTTTCAAAGGCTTAGGCATTTTATAAGTACTTGTTGGTTTAATCATAACTATCTTTCTTATTTTTAATAATTATAAGGTTATTTTTTATGAATGTCAATGGATTTTATTTAATACAAGAATTTTTCATTCATCATATTAAACTTACTTACGTTAATTAACCTTTGATGAAGATGTATTCTCTACTTGATTCAAAGTTATCACCCTTTTTTCTTGCAGTTAGATCAACTTGATCTTGATCAAATGTAAACCCTAAATCTAACATTATATTAGGTACATACATATGTTCTTTATTTGAAGTATCTAACTCAATTAATACACTTTTTACAGATTTGAGAGTTTCTTTAGCGCCATTGATAATCTTATAGTCTAAGCCATCTACATTAATTTTTATATGTGTAGGTTGTTCAAACCCTAATTTTATTAGGTCATCGATACTAAAAATTAAACATCCTTGTTTAAATTTAGATGTATCTCGATTAACGATATGTCCGCTACTAGCAGTTTCAAAACTGTTAATTCCTAAATATCCAACAGATGATTTATCGTCGATACCAATAGAATATCCTTGGATAAGATTTTCTAATTTATTGGCATTAATATTTTTTGTTAACGACGTATAGTTAAAGCTTTCTGGTTCAAAAGATTTAACTTTGCATCCGATCATAATTGCAGCATATATACTGTATATGCCAATATTAGCACCAACATCCCAAAATATATCTTTTTCGTTAAATGAATTAATCCATTCAATGGTGCATGGTTCTTTAGTTAATAAAGTTTTTACACGCCATTCAGAAAATTTATTCGGAGTTGTGAATATTAAATTTTTACCTTTATGTTTTAAGGCTGTAAACGTTTCTAAATTTTTCATCTATTGTTCCTTTGGATTATTTATAGACAGAAAAATTTATTTCTTCTTGTTTTGATTTTCTTCTTTTTTCTTATTACCAAAAATCCTATCCCAACCTTCATCAAATTTTTGTTTATCGGTGGGACGCTGTTTGCTACCTTTACCATTCATTGGCTAATCTCCTATTATTTTGGCTCCCCCTCGAGGATTCGAACCTCGCTTCACGGATTAACAGTCCGCCGCCTACACCTAGCTTGCTCAGAGGGAATTGAATTTTTATGGTGGACCGGCGGAGGATCGAACTCCGACTAAAGGCTTGCAAAGCCCCTGTGCTCCCATTATCACTACCAGCCCATATTGAAACACACTGCTGAACAATCGTCAGTCTTCCTAAACAATCGTTAGGATCAATGTGTTTTAATATGGTGCCCCAGAGGAGACTCGAACTCCTAAAATTCGGCTTCTAAGACCGACACGTATACCAATTCCGTCACCGGGGCAAAAAATTTTATTTGGTTGCGGAGCCACTGAATCGAACAGGTCCTATAGGTTATGAGCCTACCGTGCTTCCATCACACTCGCCCGCAATAGATACATATTTATGAATTGTTAAGAGCCAGCCACCACATAGTGATTACTTACTAGAGACTCTTTTAACAAAATCTTTACCAAGTCCAAGATACAAAACTATATCTTGTTCCGTCTGTAACTTCTGTAACTTTATGAGGATACAAAAAATTTGAAGGAAATATTAAAATATCGCCTACGTTTAAATAAATTTCTTCATTGTCGAACATTATAAATCGTCCACCTAAGAATTCTTCATTTAAGCATCCTACAATAGATAAAATCGGAACACCTTTTCTTTCTCCTGGAAATAAAGTGTGTATGTGGTCGCAATGTATATTCATTTGCGATCCTACAGGGTATTTGTTGTATCGAATATTGGAATAACCGGCCCATGATGTAAACCATGAAAATCGAACATCTAAATAATATTGTTGTATGGCATCCCATACTTTTTTCATTAATAAATCATGATGTTTGGTTACTGCATACGATACAAATAATTCTTTATCGGAAGATATATACTTAGATGCTTGATTATCGTAATAAGTATGAAGCCCAAAGTCAGCCTGTTCAAGCTCATCGACAATTTCTTTACATATATCTTTTTCGATTGTATTGTACTGTTTTATGTAATTATCTAAATTTTTGTCCATAATTTTTATATTAAGTTTGTGGATATTTATAGGTAGTAATCGCCCTACTACCGTTTACCAGAATGACTTTTATCTATGTCTTTCTCGGATACGCTTATTGCTTGGACGCGACTCCTTGATTCGTCGTATCTTATCATGATGAGTTAGGTTAATCTACTATTTAGAATAGTAGCATTTGCCGGCTAATCCCCTAACTACAATCAGGTACTAGGCTGGTGAACACAGCCATTTTCATATCCACAAACTTAATATAACAAAAATATACAATATTGTCAACCATATTGAAACACACTACACAACAACTCGGCTATTGACTAGTATTTGCCGTTTTACGGGGGTAATATGCTTCAATATGGTGGATCGTTGTGGAATCGAACCACAGAGGTGCCGTCGCTATTCAGTACCATACTTAAAGGGAATCGAACCCTAATCCTCTCCATTTACGACCCATAGTTCAACACACTGCTGGATCCAGACTACCGTTTACAACTATTAAGTCTACTGCCGTATTCCTAGTCTAGTGTAAAACTCGCCACAATGTGCTTTAATATGGTTGGTGTGGTTGAAATCGCATCAACAAGCCGAATCATGTCGTTTGTACATTATGCACAAGATTCGCTGAGGCTTCCTCAGTACCTAGGATACACACCATATTGAAACACACTAAAGTAGGACTCGAACCTACATCCCTTTCGGCGACTTACCATTTGCCGCATTCAGTGTGCTTTAATATGGCATTACGGGTTTTTACCGTACCTGAACCTTGTTCCACCGCTCCTCATTAAAGAAGGCTTATGTGGCGATCCCGTGCATTCTCATTACACCATACCATATTGAAACACACTATTGAAATCGTCATTTCGTGTTACCTCGGGATTCGAACCCAAGAATACCGACTCCTCAGCCGTCGCTGTGCCATTTTCGCGTTGTAACATAATGTGCTTCAATATGGTCCCACCGTTAACTGGTCATATCCCTAGAGTTACTTTTAGATCGGTTGATGCACGGTGGGCACACAGGCCGATCTGTCGTAAGTTATTGTACTGTTGCTTGCCCTAGAGATTAGGTACCTACTCTAGCGACTCATACTGGTTGACGACAACAACCGCTGCTCTTATGAAACCATATTGAAACACACTAGGTTGCATACACAATTTGTAGAACGCAACTCAATGCAACTGAGGACTTACATCTACAAACGGTCTAATGTGCTTCAATATGGTGCCCGGGACCGGAATCGAACCGGTACGCCGCTTACGCTAAACGAGAGATTTTAAGTCTCTTGTGTCTACCTATTTCACCACCCGGGCAAATTTGCTGCTACTGTTTTAAAGAACTGCGTTAATTGCTTAACGTATGTTATTATTGTATGGTCTTTTGTGTTAACTGTCAACTAGTTTTTTAGCAACAATTCTACGCTTGACCATATTTTTTAATCCCGGTTCACATTTTTCTGCTACTGGAACTAAACAATTTCTTACCTGTGTTCTCAAACCAAAAGTCGGATCATGATTGGTAGGATCGTCCCACCATGTTAATCCACGTTTAACAGCATATTCTACTAACTTAGATTTGTCAGTTAATAAAAATGGTCGAAAAACATTTCGATTTTTAACTAGCATAAACTCACCACGACCACGTAGGCAAGTCATTAGATACCATTCTACAGCGTCATCTAGAGTATGACCAGTTGCTACTGGCATATCTAAACTGTGAAACCAAGCATATCTAGCCGCACGCCATTGTGCTTCTTGATTGCCTTCAGTTTGATCCTGTGTTTGAAGTTCGGTGAAGAGTTTTACACCTAACTGATTTGCCAGTTTTTCTACTGTTTCAAGTTCTTGAACATGAGCATGATCAGTGTGGCTAAAATGCAACAGCGTTACATCTCGCCATTCACTTAGGATAGCTGCTGTAGCAACACTGTCAACACCACCTGAACAAGCTACATAAAGTTTATCAGGAACAGATTGTGAGTAGTTCCACTTAGACATAATTAATTGGTGCGTGGTTCGGGATTCGAACCCGATATCTACGGATTATGAGTCCGTTGCTTATAACCACTTAAGCTTCCCACGCAGTCCTTATTAACTTAACATGTTATTATTATATAGCATTATTAAATAAAGGTCAATTGTTTTTTTGGTTCTCCTAACAAGAATCGAACTTGTGATTACACTTTACCAAAGTGTTAGTATGCCATTTACTTATAGGAGAATGGAGCCCTGTAGCAGAGTCGAACTGCTGTAAACTGATTACGAATCAGTGGTAATGCCACTATACGAACAGGGCATTATTCTATTTGATTAGCATTTCTACGCTTTTTAGCGTTTCTTAAGTCCAATCTTACTGTACCTACAAGCATAATAACTGCAATAGCAGCAAAGGCAACATTCAACAATGTTTCGCCCATTAATCCTATATTCCAATAACTTAATGGATGTTCAGGACCTATAGACCATTGGATAATTATTGTAATTGCAACAAATAAAGATAATAAGCCTGCATACCATAGTGGTGTAATGTGCCATTGTTTTAAGTTACGATTTTGCAAAGCTACATAAAATGTACCTATGAAAATTAAAGTGTGTGCTACAAAGTTTATTCCTAATCCAAATTGGTTAGTAAACGCATTTAAATAGCTAATCATTTTTTAATTTCCTTTACTGCTTCGACAATATCTTTGTTTTGATTTTTTATTAGAAAATTAGCAATCATTCCTAAAATACCATATGCTAAAAAGCCAACAACGAATCCGCCCATTAGTTGGGTTTCCCAATTATTATCAAGTCCAATCCAGTGTATCAATGGACCAGAAAATATGATAGCACTACCTACGCTCACACCGCCGCGAACAAAAGCTTCACCAACAGTTTGTGGTCGAATAAACGTTAGTATAGCTGCACCACCGAAAAATCCTCCGATCATGCTAGCTAGTTTTGCTGTTAGATATTCTGGCATTAAGTTGCTCCAAAATCAATATACATATTTAATTTCTAGTGATTTAGTATATAGTAGGTAGTTAATGATTAGTGTTGTTTTCTAAAATAGAATAGTAGTTGGGGTAACCTATGAGGATCGAACTCATACTGTCTCGGTCACAACGAGAAGTGCAAACCACTACACCAAGGTCACCGTAGTATAAATATAATATACATATATAATAAAGGAAATTTATGACAACTCTAGGATTATTAGCAGTAGCCAGAAATGAAGGATTTATTTTAGAAGAATTTTTTGAACACTATATAAGACAAGGTGTTGATCATTTTTATATTGTTGATAATAATAGCACCGACAATTCTTTCGAAATATACGAAAAATATTCTTCTATATTAACATTAAAACATGAACCTAAAGTAATGAATCTTGAAAATGTTGATGAGGGGGATATTCAAGTACCGTCGTATGGAAAGATGTATCCTGAAGTAACAACTGAGTGGTTATATATCTGTGATGTAGATGAGTTTGCTTATGCAAGACGTGGGTATAATACCATTAAAGATTTTTTAATAGACAAAGGTCATTTATTTGATCAATATCTAATTAAGTTAAAATTGTTTACTGATAATGGAAATATATTACAACCAAAATCAATAATAGAAGGTTGTACCAAACGACATGATTGTTCCCCACTTAAAAAACCAATTTCTTATCCAGTTAAATCGATTTCAAGGACAAAAAAAATAAGAGGACTTTCTATTGTTAATCAAAGATTAACTAATTCTTCAATAACAGCGGATGGTACATTGACACATTTTTATACAAAAGATCATCTTACACTTGATGAAGTATTAACTGTTAGACAAGTAAGTGAGGAACTTTATGAACAAGCATATATAGTGAGCAATCATTATATGTATCAAAGTAAAGAATATTGGGACACTGTTAAAGTTCATAGAGGTCGTGCCAGTCGTCCAATAATATGGCACGGAGAAGCAAAATCATATTATGAAAATCAATGGTCTAAGTTACCAAAGTATCCTATCAAAGATGATTTTGAGTTACTTAATATTACAAAAAATTTCAAATCACAATTGGCCGGTCCTGAGAGAATCGAACTCCCACCTACAAGTTCGTAGCCTGTTATTCTATCCGTTGAACTAAGGACCGATATAATTTTTATTTAAAGTAAATCTATAGTTTGATTATCTACGTTAATATTGTATATTTCTTTAAGTAATCTTATGTGAATAACTTTATCGATTATTCTGTGTCTTTGTGGAACATTTTTACATCGATAATGGTCAACTGATGTGTCTCTGGGGCCTTTTATCAGTGATGGAATAACCATATCATTACGTAAAATTAATGTACTACCGTCATCTACTTGTTTGACAATTTGTTCGTCTATAATGTTTGCTTGACCGTATTTTTTCATAAATTCGCAAATTGTAACATCTTCTTGTCCCATAGGAGACGGCCATCTTATCATTTCTTCTTCATAACCGATTATGCTTTTAATTAAATCTCTACTAGCAACTAGGTCAAAACCTGCTATGGTATGATAGTCACATCCTTTACTAGAGAACCTGACATGTGTTCCGGCTAAACATTTTTCTTTAGGTAAGTGATCTAATCTTATTCTAAGTTTATGTAAATCCCAAAATGTACTAAGATTAGTTCTTATTAGATAATCGTAACTAAAGTTTTTATCTATGTAATTAATAGCCTTTAAAGTTTTAACTAACATAGCAGGATGTAAAATTGTTTCGGTCACATCGTTATATATTAAATCATATTCTTTAGGTTCAAATGTAGTTTTATCTCCATAAACAAATAAAAATTTAATATCATCGTATTGATTCATGTAATGTTCGCATATTTTTTTAAAAAATGGATATAACGGTAAATCTTCGATAGTTAATCTTTTACTAAATCTTGGATCTATAAGATCTTCAGATGCTAAAAAAAGAACAATGGCTTTATAATGTTTCATAATATTTTTAAACTTTCATATCGATATTATAGATGTTTTTTAGCAGTCTTGTCATTACTACTTTGTCATTATATCTAGATCTGCCACGGCCTCTACATCTATAATGATCGTGATATTCACTAGTAGCTCCGGTATTGTTTGTAACAATAATATCATTACGATATGGAATACTATAACCTTCTACCTGGTCAGTTACAATTAAGTTAGCATTTTCGTGTATGTATTTAGGAAGTTGTAACCCTCCATATAACATTATTGCCTTTGTTATGGCAAAATCTTCCATGTCTCGAAATGGTCTATATTTGTCAGATAGTATTTCTTCACTGTGAGGAATTATAGATTTAATAAGATCTCTACTTGCTAATAAATCAACTCCTGCAATCCAATGATGATCAAAACTATCGTCGACATTTTTTATCATATGTCTACATGATGTTCCAGTGAGACATTTGGTAGTAGGTAATACTGATAACCTTATTTTTAATTTTTCTAAATCCCAAACAGTATTGAGATTAGTTCTTATTAAGAAATCATAACTAAAATTTTTATCTATATATTCGTATGCACGTAATGTTTTTTTTAACATGCAAGGGTGTGCCAAAGTTTCTTCTATATCATCATATATGATATCATATTCTTTTGGTTCGAACTTAGTTCTACTTCCATAAACAAATAAAAATTTTATGTCGTTAGCATAAAACATATATTGTTCACATACTTTTTTAAAAAATGGATATACTGGTAAATCTGTTGGAGATAGCCTATGGTTTGTTTCTAGTATATCTTCTGATGCTAGTACTAATATTATAGCTCGATAATGCATAACTTTTTCTGTAATTAAGTATGTATTTATTAGTCAGCTATCTTCGAATTTTGCCGAATCGCATTTAGTGCAAATTTCTTTATATGCTTTTTCTATTACTTGGGCATGTGTATCACTTACCCAAAAATCTCTCAAAGATTGAGTTTTAAAGTCACCGAACTTATAATCATAATTATAATCGTTACAGCATAAAAAAGCATTACCAGAAGCATTAACATGTAACCAGTCTGTAGTTCTGTCTCCCATATTAGTACAGCCGATAATTTGTTTAGTTCCGCTTTTACTTCTAACCATCATAATTGGTTTATTGGTTATAACATGATCAATTAGTCCAGATCTATTAACTAGACTGCTTTGTTTGTTTACAACTAGTTGGGGGAATAATTCTTTAGCTTTTTTAACTTGTTGAGCAAGTTCACCTGTTTCAGGATTCAGATCGATATTTAGATCATCAAAGTCGGGTCCTTTTGAAATTCTATAGTTAAAAGAATTATCGTCTACACCGTTTATTTGTAAGCTCATACCTTTATAATCTGTCATATATTTTAAACGTGTAGTAGCATATGTGATATTGTTCATTAACAATTCAAATTTATCAATGCCAAATCCTGCACGTTTGCTCCATGTTTCAGCTTCGAATGCCGGAACATTCAAACATACACCCGACACTACATCGGGATATTGACTTATTAAATCGGATCTCTCTGGAGTCAATGTAGTTCCGTTAGACAGTATCATTGTATGAAACTTATATTTTCTAGCAATTTTGAATAAATCTTCTAAATGTTTATAGAGTAAAATTTCGTTATAGTGTGCAGTATAAAAGAATCTAAAGTCTTTACTTACAATTTGATCTAATTCACGTTCTTGTGCCAAGTCAAAAAATATTTTTTCTAATAATTCAACTGGCATAACTGTTTTGCCTTCTACAGGTAATGGTTCGTATTTTACGGGACAGAACCAACATTTAGCATTGCACCAACCGAATGGATCTATTTGTGCAAATTTAATTTTAGAGTTTTTTAATTTTTCTAAGATATTCATATAGTTAATATTTAGCTTGGTAGGTCTTGACGGTAACGATCCGCCGTATCTACCGTGTCATGGTAGTGTTCTACCTTTGAACTAAAGACCTAAATCTGTTGGTGGTCAAGAGAGCGCTCGAAGCTCCACATTCCTCCTTATGAGGGAGGCTCTACTTCCTCTTAAGATACTTGACCATATAGAAACACACTCTGGGTGCTAGCTGTTAGCTAACCCTGGTCTATAACCTTTATTAGTTAGAATGTGTTTTTATATGGTAGGACCACTGGGACTCGAACCCAGAAAGACGGATTAAAAGTCCGCTATGATAACCATTTCATCATAGTCCCAATGTATGGTGCTGCCTCGTGGGATCGAACCACGTTCCTCGGTTCTTCAGACCGGTGCTATGACCACATCAGCTAAAGCAGCATTAATTTGGTACCTCCGGATGGTTACGATCCATCGTCTCCGCGTTATCAGCACGGTGTTCTACCATTGAACTAAAGAGGTGATAATAAAACAGGATGCTTTTTTACATAGTCAGATTAGAAGTCTGGTGTAAGAATTTGCTGAACGCATCCTAAAACTTGGCATCCCTAACCGGATTCGAACCGGTGTTGTCCGCGTGAAAGGCGGGTGTCCTAAGCCAACTAGACGATAGGGACATATATGTTTGGCAGGGGATGAGGGAATCGAACCCCCAAATCCGGAATCAAAATCCGATGTTATACCATTTAACTAATCCCCAACAGAAATAAAACAGGATGCTTTTTTACGTGTTAGAGTATAAGTCTAATGTATAAAAGTTTGCTGGAAGCATCCTAAAATTTGGCATCCCCGGAGAGACTCGAACTCCCACAAACAGTTTTGGAGACTGCTATGCTGCCATTACACCACGGAGACATTGTTTGGAGCGGGTAGCGAGAATCGAACTCGCAAATAATCCTTGGCAAGGATTCAGGTTACCTTTACATCATACCCGCATTTTAATAAAGTTTAGATCTTTGTTCACAAAATTCTTCTATTGATTTATCATTTATTTGATCTTTAGAAGGAACAAATTGAGCTCTAAAACGTTGTTCTTCATTGCCTGTAATATCTGTTAGATAATATAGGGCTATACTTTTTCTATAAACATTATCTGGACAAGTCAGTGCATTTGGGAGACCGTGCCAAGAATTTTGTGCTGTATCAAAAATAATTGCTCTATTAAATAAGCAATCTATTTTGGAGACACATTCTTTGGGTTTGTCTGTTTCAGAATTGTGAGACCATATTTCTAATGCCCCGCCCCATTCCGGATTCCAATTAGGTGTTAGATAAACAATTAAATTTAATTTTCTTGACAATTTAATTTTTGGGTGGATAACATAGTCTCTATGGACATTTAATTTTCCACCTCGACCATGCATATGCCAACCTGACCCTAACAATCCTATATCGGGATATATCGGATCAATACCAGTTATTTTTTTTAACTCTTCTACAAATTTATTTGATAATAATCTTGTAATTTCGGTATATGTTGTTTTTGGAAAAATATTCCAATTGTTACATATTTTTTTATTTTCAATTGGATTATCAAAACAATACCATTTACTGTCATCATAGTCTAAAAAATCATTAGACAATTGATGTGCAACTTCTTCTGGAAAAAAGTTATCAATAACTACATGAAAAAATGGATCTGTTTTTATTATCATATTCTAAAAATTATTCTGGCGGAGCATGTAGGAATCGAACCTACTCACCCATTTCTGAATGACAGATTAGCAATCTGCTGCCTTAACCGGTCGGCCAATGCTCCAATATATTTTACTTATCAAATTAAATTGGTTCGACCGGTAGGTTTCGAACCTACAAAAGCACGTTGACTAAGTCGTGTGCCCTAACCTGCCTAAGCAGAGGTCTGCCAATTCCACTCACGGTCGAATGTATAGTATATACTTATTCAACCTGAATGTCAATATGTTTGGCGGAAGCGGTGAGATTCGAACTCACGGACCCTTTCGAGTCTCTAGTTTTCAAGACTAGCGCCATAGGCCACTCGACCACGCTTCCGTATATTTTGGTCTGGGATGCAAGATTCGAACTTGCGGCCTCCGAGTTCCAAGCCCGGCCGTCTACCTAGCTGACAATAATCCCAGATATGTTTGGTGGAAGGTAGGGGAATCGAACCCCTTACTCCGACTTGCAAGGCCGGCGTGTTCCCAATTAGCACTAACCCCCCATAATACTTTGGTAGATCCTGTGGGACTCGAACCCACGTCTCATCGGTTAAGAGCCGAGTATAATAAGCCACTATACTAAAGATCTATAATATAACAGGATGCTTTTTTACGTTTCAAATTACAAGTTTGATGTATAAAAGTTTGCTGGAAGCATCCTAAAACTTGGTGGACTGTAGCAGAGTCGAACTGCTGACCAGGCTTTGCGGCCTGCTGTTAGCCATTTACACAGTCACAGCCCATAAACTTGGCGTACGGAAGTGGGTTCGCTCACTCTATCACCGAACCCTTGTTACAGGGCAATTTACCGGCACCATCACTAATCTGGCTCTCGTACATAAACTATTTGACAGTATATGGATTCTTTCCTGTCAGTAACGGAATTACTTCGAATAGCCACGAGCATACTTCTCCGTGAAAGGGAGGTGCAACGTATCCGTCTCTTAAAACTTGGTGCAGACCAGTGGATTCGAACCACCGAGAGAAACTAGTATAAGCCGCTCTATACAGGGCGACCTCTCCATCCAGTATCTGCAAAACTTGGCGGTCCCAAGGGGTAACGATCCCCTTCTTCGACAGTGACAGTGTCGTGTGCGTCCATGAACACTTTGAGACCAAATTTGGAGCATCGGGAGGGATTCGAACCCCCGGACAATGGATTTGCAATCCACCGCATTAGACCTCTCTGCCACCGATGCATATATTTGGTGGAGGTGATAGGATTCGAACCTATTGCGTTTCTTAAGTACCGGATTTACAGTCCGGGGCCACTCCACCATCGTAGCCGCACCTCCAAATTTGTTAACACACTCTCCGCTATGCTTTTTGACCGCGTCAGGGGCGGAAAGGAGAATGTGTATAGTAAAGCACACACCAGTCCCGGGGACTTGAACCCCTTTGCTCTAGATAGTTTCCTGACATTACGGTCTGGCAAGTGTGTGCTTTACTATCCCGGTTTTTACCAACTGTGTTATCGCCACAGTCTTCCCATCCCCGGGTCCGCCCTCATTAATAGCCAGATGTTTTAAGTGCCCAGCAGGGTCGCGTTCCCTATCACACTTTCGAGCAACTTACGATGGCTGTCCAAAGTAAGCTCTACTCTGTTCTAAAAATTGTTCAATAATACTTTCTGTCATTTTTCCTTCACATAAACAAAAACCCCAGGGTTTTTAATCCTGGGGTCCTTTGGAGTTTGTTAGTGTTTGTTTACACTTTGGTCTCCTGGGACCCCTCGATCTCTGGTGTGCGATCATTACTTTCAATCGCAGACCAATAGGTGGGCATAAAGCCTGCCTGTTTGGCTTGCAGTTGATATGAATGTAAAGATACGCAGTTCATTTTGTTTCCAATATTTCCTTAAAAATTTATACGTTTTTTACAACGTATGCCTCTATTGTATAGTTATTTAGTCTCGCTGTCAACCCCTGTTTTTAAATTTGAGTAAAAAACTTGGGTTTTTTGCAAACCTATCTAACCATGTGTCTATTGTATATTTATTTATCTCTGTTGTCAACCACGACATATGTGGTATTTTTACAACATTTTTAAAATTTATTTTCTATCAATATGAACATGCATAAACGTTTCTGTCATGGCATCATGGTCTATGTCATGTTTAATCCACATTGGTTTGCTAATAGTAAATAGCTCTTTAAAGATTATTGGTTTTATGTTTTTTTGATTTTCAATAAAGGATGTTGCTGTTTTTATATTCAATATTTCAATTTCAAACTCATTTATTAATAGCAAATAATATGCATACATTATAAAATCAAAATTTTCCCATTTTATTTTATCTTGATTATTATTGTAATCTATATAACTTATAAAGTCTTGAAATAATTTTTTTTCATAAATCGGAATATCATTAAACCAAAAATAAAGTTCAAAGTTTTTTAATTTTTGTTCTATAATTTTCCAATCATCGTTTTTAAAAAACTTTTCTGTAGAAACTACAATTTTTTTAATTTCTGGAGAATCCACATAATAATTTGCAAATATTTTTTTACGATTATAATAATCTAAAAATTTCTTATTATAATCACAATTTTTAAAAAAATCAGTATCACAGTCTATTACACCGACAAAATTAAAATCAGTATTATCAAATATATATTTTAATCCGTGAAATTTCTTTTTGGTTATTATAATGTTAAATCTATCTATATTACAGATAATTGATCTATACTTTAATTCTGGATATAGGTTTCTAAATTTATCAGAATCAAGTTCGGACGAAAAAACAACATATATGTGATCGTCATTATAAAATGTGTTATATGTTTTTATTAAATTTTGTCCATAATTAAATTTTGGTTCGTGCAATGGAAATAAAAAACAAGAGTTATTCAATTTAGATGTTTCCTTTATAGTTCTCTAAAAAATATTTTAAATCTTCAGGAGTGCCTATACCCCACATTTTTTCAACTTGTTTTATCTTAATCTTTTTTCCGTCTTCGATTGCTTGATTAAAAACTGGACATACGTAAAATTCATTATTAACACGAATATTTTTAGATATCATGTCTTCAGCATATCTAACATAGTCACTACCTTTTTTCCAATAATAAACTCCAACAGTGGCCATATTAGATATAACTTTTTTTTCTGCAACTTCGGTTACAAATCCATTAGGCCCTAATTTTGCATAACTCCACTTAGGATGGCTTGCGTCAAAAGTAAGTATGCCACCATCAATGTTATCGGCAGAAAATGCATACATACATTCATTAGAATTCCAATCAATGTATTGATCACTATTTGCAATTATTAGAGAATTTTCGTTATCAATAAATTGTTTTGCTAGTAGTGTTGAACAAGCTGCACCTTCTGTTATGCTATCTACTTGTACAATATCACAGCTAGGTGCAATTAGGTTAAGAAGATATTTTAAGTTATATTTTTCATAATGCTCTTTTTGAGTAATAAAAATATAATGAGCATCTATATTTAAATTTTCTACAACTACCTGAATCATCGGCTTACCATTGACCTCAATTAATGGTTTAGGAAATGTGTAGCCTTGTTGTATAAATCTACTTCCTGCTCCTGCCATTGGAATAAGAACATTTAATTTACTATCTTTCCAAGGGATATAATTTTTGGTATTATTTTTCATAGTTTCTAATTTGTTAAAAATTTTATCCCATGTAACATCTGCTGAATTTTCTACGGCTAGTAAATGTGCTCCACTGTCTATAGCACCTTTTCTACCGATATGACTATCTTCTATAATCAAAGTATGTCGTGGTATTGAGTTACACGCTATCATGCATGACCAATACATTTCAGGATATGGTTTTGGATTTAAAACATCTTGATTACTAATATAATAATCAATATATTCCATTACTCCGATCTTAAGCAGTGCTAATTTAACTGTTTCTCGTATACTATTACTAGCAACAGCAATTTTATAATTTAGCTTTTTTAATTTAGAAAAAATATCGATAATTTTATAATCAACATTAAATTTTTTAATAAGATCAAATGTTGATAGTTGTTTACGTTCCCATATTAAACTATGTAATTCGGTGGGAAGACCTTTTGTTTCACTTAGTAAATTTAATTTTTTTGTAGTATTTAAACCATCATATGTTGATAAATGATCATCTCGAGAAATTACATATTTTTCATCAATAGTTAGTAATGCTGCATTTAACGAATGGTAATGTAATTCTCTACTCTCGATCAATACTCCATCGAGGTCAAAGATTATTAAGTTGGTGTGATCCACGGTAACGGCACACTAACTAAATTTTCTTCAGAAGATATTGATGCTATAGCATGCCTACAAGCAAGGATCTCCATATCTTGTACCTTGGTTCCCATAATTTGATGTGCCCAAGATATTAATTGAGCTTCAGTTAATTCAGAAACTGGTATAAAATTATCAGTCGCCGGCGGCAAAAATGTTTCACCCTGAATAGCTCCCATACTTATAAGATTTCCATTTTGGTTATAGTTGTTTGCTATACAATTCCATTCGATGCGAACGATCATATTTTGAAAATTTTGATAATCATTTCTAGCAAGCAATGATAATACTTTCCAAGTTATTTCCATTTTATCTCCTTATATTATATTTATTATGATATTTTAATTTTTTTGAAAATATGTTAAAAACAAATCGTTTTCATTATTTCGAATTTTTAAAATCTTAGCTTTAATTTCTTCAAAAAAGTTCCATGCTAACGGGACAAATAAAATTTTATCCCGTTCATCGTAATTTTTTAATATCTCCGAAGGTAAAATAATTATATTCATTCCAGGAGTATATAAATTTTGCTTCAAAGGATTATCATCTAATATAAGATCTAATTTAATTTTAAGAAAGTTAAGTATAGTCATCCCTTTTGCAGCAGCACCATATCCTATAATCTTATATCCTTGTGACTTGTAATACTCTATATTTTTTAAAAATTCATTTGCAAGTTTATAAACGTTTTTACTATATATTTCATAGGTATGTAAATCAAGCAATCCTTTTTCTCGTTCTACAGCAATATGATTTTCTATTAAAAATTTATTTTTATTCTTTTTGCTTATTACAAACAAATAGCTTATCCCATGTATGTGTGTTTTGACAACATCTATGAGATGCAAATTTGTTCTTTTAACTAACTCGTTCATTGAATTAATGTTAAAAAATGAAATATGTTCGTGATATATAGTATCAAATTGACAACTATTAATTAATTCAGCTTGCGAGGTTTGTATAAAAAGATAAGAATCATCTGACATTATTTTTTCACATGAATCTAAAAATTCCTTTGTTTCTTCTAAATGAGCAAATACATTTTGTGCAGTGATTATGTCAAATTTTTTGTTGTCAAATAAATTATCTTTAAAGTAATTGCAAACTACATTATGATTTTTTTTAGAAATTTCATAAAGATTTGTTGCAGGTTCTACACCGTAAGTTTCCCAACTATGATTTTTAAAATAATCTAATTGTGTCCCGTCATTACAAGCTATATCTAATACAGAACCTGATTTCTTTCCTGTATATTCAGATACAAAATTGACAAACCAATTAAAATAATTATGACCGGTTTGAGATGTACCGCTAACATAAAGATAATTTTTAAACAGTATATCAGGTGTTACAATGTGTGTGAGTTGTAAATGAAAACAATTTTGACATAGGTTTACACCCAATGGAAAAGTTTCTAATTTTTGGTCGTTTTTATGATAAGAGTTTGCTAATGGTTGCTTATCAAAATTTAAAATTTCTTTTAAATTATTCGATCCACAACATACACAATATTTCTTTTCTTTGTAATGTTCAGTCATGATAAATGTATACATTAAGCTGTTACTTCGGGAAACAATACTTCGTTCACGAATTTTTTCATAGTCTCTTCTGGAATGCCCATAGCAACCATACTATTAATAACATGTGGGTTTTGTTTTTGATAGAAACAATATCTGTTTTGAGCCATATGGAAATCTGCACCACTCTCTTGAGTTAGCCCAACATTCTCTAAATAAAAATCTAAACTAGTTAACGCTATGTTGCACATACTATCAAGTTCTGACTCATCTTGAATATTACCAGCAGCTATCATATTGTTACTAAAAATTAGTTTAGCCCAAGTTGGGAGTTCTCTTTCTTTTTTCCATTGTATGTCTTGAGACCTATTCTTAAACCAATTCATCATAAAATGAGATGAATCACCTCCTGAGCTAAAATCGTGGAATGCTCCTGTTATTTTATTAGGACCACATACAGCATCAAAACCCCAAATCGGACTAGAATCATTAAAATGGGGGAATATCGTACAATGCAATATATAAATTTTATGGGAGATTCGATTATCAACAATCTCTATATGCGCTCGACGGTATCTATCACTGGTATATATGGAATTGTACCAATTATAGTTTGATTCCTTTTCCTGTATCTTTGTTCCAGTTTTTTGAAAATACGATTCTATATTCTGAGCTAAATTTTCTACTTTGTTCCAAACTAATGACATCATACTCACTTTATAATTTGATTGTATTTATTATATAGGTATTTTATAAAAAAATAAAAGCCATCGACATTAGCAATAAATAACTGCGTACTTAATAAAAAGGGTCAAGATGTACGCCATTGTTTCTCATCATGATAAAAAATATAAGCCATTGGGTGATGTTACCTGGGACAAAAATAAATTAGTTTATGCTAAACGTCATGGTTATGCAGCTCATTGTAGAACAGAAAATTTTGTAACTTCAAATGTAAATCCTATGGCCGGCCAACACGGGTCCATGACTGGGTTTGAAAAGATCTACTATATTAAAGAAATTTTAGAAAGTCATCCCGAATATAAATGGGTATGGTGGACTGGAACAGATTCTATGATTACCAACATGAACGTAAGAATAGAAGACAGAATCTCGAACAATTATCATTTTATGATTGCTACAGATGTAAACGGAATTAATGCAGATAGTTGGCTAATTCGAAATAGTCCTGAAGGGCATGAATTTTTAAATGATATTTTGTCTTTAGAATCTGAATGTGTAAAATTTTGGGATATGGAACAACGAGCAATTGCCTTAACTTTAGGATTACCAATTACAGGTGAAGCTGCTTGGATTAATCATAAAAAAGGAAATCTAACTATTTGCGATAAATGGCGAGACAAAGTAAAGATTGTACCTCAAAAATATTTAAACGCCTACATATATCAGTTGTATGGTTCGCAATATCCTGATCCACGTGATAGACTAGCAGTCAATGGTAATTGGTCTTATGGAGATTGGTTAGTACATTGGCCAGGTTCAAGTTTCGAAGTTAGACTAGACTTGGCAAAACAATTTGAAAACGTTATAGTATATTAAGATGAATAAAAAATTAAATCATTGTATTTTTGGTTCTTTCGGTGATAACATATATGCACTATGCACTATGAAAATGTTAGGTGGTGGTGATTTATATGTGAAGTTAAATTATCTAGATTATCACTGTAGACACATTGTAGGATTTGTTAATGGAGCTGGCCCTCATGCCGGAAGATTAACTAAACAAGATTATGACTTTATGTTGCCATTACTTGAGCATCAGGATTATATAGATACTGTTTCTGTTTGGAATGGAGAACATATCGATGCTGATATTGAAGGTGCATGGAAATATCATATACCAAAAGGATGGCAAGGAAACGTAACAGAATCTTATGCTATGACATTAGGTATGGATATTCATGATTGGGAAATTAAACGAAAGTTATTATATGATCCTTGGTTAACTCCTGTAGAACCTATTCGTATTCCAGGTAAACCTATTGTAGTTAACAGAACTGATAGATATCTTCAACATTCAGATGGAGAAGGATGGAAAAATTGGACTAATAATCATTTAGGTGAATTAGGAGTGTTTGTAGGATCCGAAAAAGAACATCACAATTTCCAAGAATATTTTAAAATTAAAATTCAATACTACAAAGTAGGAGACATGTTAGAAATGGCTCGACTAGTGCAAGGTTGTGAAATGTTCTTAGGTAATCAAAGTTTGGCATTTAGTCTTGCAGTAGGTTTGGGAAAATCCTATTGGTGTGAAATTTACGAAACTGTGCCTACTCCCCATGGAGGATATGGTGATGTTTGGTTCCCACGTCATAATGGATTTTATTTCTAATCAACAAATAAATCTATACTAACTGTTGTAATAGGGTTTAAAATACGTTAGTATAGTATCAATTAAAAAATATTGTATAATGAAAATTTTTATAACAGGCACAAATGGATTTGTAGGAAAAAACCTTTGTGAATTTTATTCTCAACATGAGATTTTCAAATTCACAAGAGATATGAACATAGCCGAGTCATTAAACCATTTTAAACCAGATGTAATTATTAACTCGGCTGCTGAAATATATAAAAATGATTCGATGTGGGATTCTAATGTTATTCTCACAAAAGAGTGTGTCGAATATGTTAAGCACAATCCTAATACAAAAATGCTACAAATTGGTTCTAGCATAGAATACGGGTCTTTAACAAGACCTGGTAAAGAAACAGATAGAATCAATCCTAGCGATATGTATCAAACAACCAAAGGTATATCAACATTACTTTGTCAAGGATATGCTAGAATCTATAATTTGAACATAAATGTAGTACGACCATACAGCGTGTATGGGCCTCATGAGAAGCCTCATCGTTTATTTCCAAAATTATGGAAGGCATTTAACCTCAATCAAGCAATGACTCTGTTTGACGGTTATCACGACTTTATATATATTGATGATTTTGTTCATGCCATTGACACAGTTATACAAAAAGGAACACAAGGTACAGGTGATATTATCAATTGTGGATCAGGTGTACAAATAAGCAATATAGAAGTGCTTGATCTATTTAAAAAGATAACAGGAAAAACTGCTCCTGTTACCTTTGAAAACAAATTAGCTAAACAATTTGAATCAAATATTTGGGTGTGTGATACATCATACGCTTTTGAAAAATATGGATTTAAAACTCAATTTTCATTAGAACAAGGTATTAAAAAGTTCTTAGAAACAGCAATATACTAAAAGGAAAAATATATGAATTTAAAAAGACAATTGCGAACAACAAGAAATCAAATTTTAGAAATTGACACCGACCATAAAGCTGTTGTTGATCATTTTCAAAATCCAAATAATTATGCAGATATAGTGTTAAATCAAATTAATACTGAAACTCTCTATGATCCAATTTTAGAAGACGAAGATGAATTAATTATTATCGATATCGGTGCAAACATTGGCTTGTTCTCTTTACATGCACATGATAGGGCAAAGGTAATTTATTCGTTAGAACCAACACCTACGCATTTTGAAAAACTTACAGAGCTTACAAAAAATTATCCAAACATTCGTCCATTTAATGTGGCATTGAACGATAAAGACGAAGAAATTACTTTTTATATTAGTGACCAAAATTCTACTATGAACAGTAGTGTCAACAAGTATGGAAAAGAAGTTAAAGTTCAAGGTAGATCATTAGGATCTTTTATTAAAGAGTTAGGATTAACACATGTTGATTTTATCAAATGTGATATCGAAGGATCCGAGATGCGAGCAATTACTGATCAAACTATCAGTGAAGTTAAAGACATAGTTGATTGTTGGTTTATTGAAGTTCATGCAACCAGTGATAAATTACCTTGGCCCGCAAATATGGAAGTTAATAGAACTACTATCGCTGATATATTTGTTAGACAAGGCTATGAAGTTCAACGTTACGGTGTTGACACTTTATATGTTTTTAAAAATAAGGATTAATCAACGAAATGCGACGAGAAATTTTAACCAGTAAAAAAAATACAGTGTTGATAGAAAGCACGAAGGAAAATATAGTTCGTCATTTCGAAGAATCTCAAAATTGTGCTGATATAATTATCAATCAAATCAACACTGAACGCATGTATGATCAGTGGTTAGCCGAGCGTAATGATCTTACTATTTTAGATATCGGTGCAAATGTTGGTTTGTTTACGTTATATGCTAAGGATTCAGCCAAAGCAATTTATTCAGTTGAACCAACACCTGCACATTTTGACATTTTAAGAGAATTAACTTCGAGTTATATCAATGTTCATCCTCTACGTTTTGCATTACATAATCAAGACGGTGAAGTAGACTTTTATATCAATGATGGTAATACTACTACAAATAGTATCAATCAACCTCATGGTAAATCAATCAAGGTTCCCTCTAGACGTATCGGTACTATTTTAAAGGAACTTAATTTAGACAAGGTCGATTTTGTTAAATGTGATATAGAGGGCAGTGAAATAACTGCACTAACAGAAGACACTGTAGCAGAAGTTGCAGATAAAATTGATACGTGGTTTTTAGAATTGCATGCCACTACCTGGTGCCCCCCAACTTGGACATGCAACTTACAACAAAATCGAAATACATTAAAAAATATTTTTGAAAAGGTTGGTTACAACACACATCTCATGGGGCACGATAGTTTATTCATTTTTAGAAAGGGTTAAGATGAAAACAGTTTTTTTTGCATGGTTATCAAATGATTTTAAAGATACAATAATTGATTATCAATCTTTTTATAAAAGTTTCAAACACTTTCATCCAGATATTGATCTAGTTGTATTTGACGATACTGTTATTAAAGAAGTATTCGGATCCGAATCTTGGCTTTCTCCAGGAACATGTAAAGCGGCATTTGCTAAACGTCTTTACAATGATTACGATCTTGTAGTCAATGTTGATGCCGATTTTTACTTTTTTGATCGTTGTCACGAAATACTTGAAGGCGATTATGATGTTGCTGCTTGTGCTAATTTTAATCCTTTCTGGAATACACAAATGGCAGGCGGATATACCATAAACAATCATTATATTCCTCCTGTTGATTACATACATTATATGCAAGGCGGGTTAGTCGCAAGTACCAGTAAAGAATTCTGGGACGATTATTATAATGTTACTAGAGATTTATGGGAAAAATTACCATTGGTAGAAAACGATACACTAAACGTAGTATGGCATTCTGGAAAATATAAAACTAAAGTTCTCGATGGCGATTACGATTTTAGATCAACTAACTTTAAACAATACTATAATTGTGCTAGTTTAGGTAGAGAAAAACAATTTAGATTAATTAATGATAAAGTAACTTTAGACGGACGTCCAGTAAGAAGTTATCATATAGCACACGGCAATATGGGTGCCAAGGGTCCTAATAAGAAACGTGTACATGAATTGTTTAGCCCCGAAATAAGCAATTGGTTTTATGATAAAATAAAAGGTTAATAAATCAGTTTTAAAATAATATGAATAAAGTAGAAAAAAGAATATTAGAAATAACTTATAATGAAAAGCTAAGTCATTTAAGTAGTTGTCTAAGTGCCTATCCCATTATTCACGAAATCTATAATCAAAAAAAAGAAGATGAAGTTTTTATCTTAAGTAATGGTCATGCCGGATTAGCACTTTACTGTGAACTTGAAGATAGGTATGGGATAGATCCTGTGATGTTATTACATAAGCATGGGATTCATCCTGGTAAAGATTTAGAAAATAAATTATATTGTTCTACAGGTAGTCTCGGTAGTGGGCTACCTATTGCAGTTGGATATGCATTGGCTGATAGAAATAAAAATGTCTATTGTCTAATTTCTGACGGGGAAGCAGCCGAAGGAAGTATTTGGGAAAGTTTAAGATTTACTTATGTACAAAACTTAACAAATTTAAAAATTTATGTTAACATAAATGGCATGAGTGCATATGATTATCTAGATAACGAATATTTAAAAAATAGACTAAAATCATTTTTGCCATGGATTGAAATAAGAGAAAGTAATCCTACTGAGTTTAGTTTTGCTAAAGGATTATTAACACATTACTATGTTTTAAAAGATCACGATTACAAGGAGATAAAATAATGTTAACAGAACTAAACAGTACCAATGGTGCAAATGTTATTACACAAGATATAGCAAAAAAATGTTTGAATGAATTTACAGGACATTTATATGGTCTAGAAATGGGTGTTGCATATGGCGGAGGAATATTTGGTATAGGAACAAATTGGAAAGAAAGAGGAACAGTATGGGGTTTTGATACATACGAAGGGCACCCTCAAGATGAAATGCTATCTAGATGTGAGATATCTAGAAATGCAGGCGGTATTAATTCAAAAGCAGCAAGATGTATGGATATTTGGTATCAACCAAATTCTTTTGGTCCCGACAAAATAAAATATGATTACATTCGTTCAGAATTAGATAGGCATAATTTATCAAATGTGCATCTTGTAAAAGGCTTAGTAACAAATAAAACAGATGTATCTTTCATCCCTCATTTACATTATGCGTTAATTGACATGGATTATCCTCAAGCACAGCGAGACGGATATGAATTATTAAAAAATAAATTTGTTCCTGGCGGATATTTGTGTTTACATGATATGATTCCACATGGTCATATTCAAGGCTGTTATGAAATTTATCAAGATATTCTTAATGAAGGTTTATTTGAATTGGTGACAGAAGTCCCTAATTCATTTTTAGTTGTTCTTAAAAAGAAATAAGCATACAAATTATATCAAGATTACAAGGAGATAAAATAATGTTAGCACATCAAACATATAGTTGGTTATTACAAAATTTAAATAATTTTAAAGGAAATTATTTAGAAATCGGAATGTGGGACGGAGACGGAATAAGATCGCTAGCTGATAGTTTCACTTCTAAAATGTTTTATGCAGTAGATCCTTTTATAGAAGATGGGTGTACCTCACATATATCCAATGTGACTAAATCTAATCCACTAAGTGAAATAAGAAATAAAGCACTAAACAATATTAAAAATAGAAAAAATGTTTTTTTATTTGAAGAAACTAGTTCTTCATTTAGCAATAGAATGCAATCTGAAGAGTTAAGTTCTCTTAATATTGAGGTCGTTTTTGTAGATGGTGATCATAGTTATGATGCAGTTGTTTTAGATTCTCATTTAGCAATGAAAATTTTAGGAAATAAGTCTGGAATTATACTATTCGATGACCTTCAAGTGCCGGATGTTCAGGCAGGTGTTGCTGTATTTGAAAATCAATATAAAGATAGAATTGCTAAAAAAACTAGTCGTACTGCACCATATTTTGATATTTTTGAAATTAATGGTATATAATAATGAGAAAAGAATGTATTAATTTATTAAATGATTCTATGCAAGAGAATCATAGTATTATTGTTTTAACAGCAGATTTAGGGTTTGGAGTATTAGATCCCATAAAAAATAATTTTTCTGATAGATTTTTTAATGTAGGTGCAGCAGAACAACTATTAATCGGCGCAGGTGTTGGTCTGGCAGAATCAGGTAAAATACCTGTTTGTTATTCAATGAGTTCGTTTATTCTATATCGTCCTTTTGAATTTCTTAGGAACTACGTTAATGCTGAAAACATTCCTGTTAAACTTATTGGAAGCGGTAGAGATAAAGACTACGGGCATGACGGTCTAAGTCATTGGGCACATGATGACGAGATTGTATTACGTGCGTTACCAAATATCAAAATTTATAAGCCAAAAACTATTGCTGAATTAGAAAGTATTTGGCCTGAATTTTTATATTCAAAAGAACCTGCCTATTTAAATTTAACGAGAAAAATATGACTATAAAAGTAGTTTATGTAACAGGGTGTTTGGGATTTATTGGCTATCATGTGGCTAAATCTTGTCTCGATAAAGGTTGGTATGTTAGAGGCATTGATGTTGGTACATATGCAGCTAATTGGCATCTTTTAAAAGATCTAGAAAAATACAACAAATTTGTATTTGAAAATAAAGATATAAATGATTTGGACATTTTATATGAGTGCGACTATATTATTAATACAGCCGCCGAAACACATGTAGACAATAGTATTGCATCAAGTGATGTATTTTTGAAAAGCAATGTAAACGGTGTTCATCATTTGTTGAAATTAATCAAACAAAATTACAAATTCAAAATGCCAGTATTCTTGCATTTTTCTACTGATGAAGTTTATGGTGATATCGAAGAAGGCTCGCATAGTGAATCAGATTTATTAAAGCCCAGTAACCCTTATAGCGCAACTAAGGCCGCTGCCGATATGTTGGTAACAGCTTTTGCAAGAACTTACGGAATACCTTATGTTATAGTTAGACCAACTAATAACTATGGTATTGGGCAATATGCTGAAAAGTTCATTCCTCATACTGTTAAGTATCTTTCTTTAGGAAAGCTAGCTCCCTTACATAATTTAGGTACACCAAAAAGAACTTGGTTGTATGCAGGTGATACTGCTAGTGCCATTGTTAAGATTATTGAAAATGGTGTTAAGAACGAGATATTCAATATCAGCGGAAATGCCGAATTGCAAAATATTACGGTTGCAGAAAAGATAATCAAACTAATGAATTTGCAAGGTGATCCGCAACAATATTTAGACTTATCTGTATCTAGACCCGGACAAGATGTTAGATATGCTATTGATGATTCGAAATTAAAAAGCCTTGGATGGGAACCCAAGGCTAACTTTGATGATGAACTTGCTAAAATAGTTGAATACTATCGAAACAATTTTATCTGGTAACTTAATTTAAATCGTAGTCGTTTAATACTTTAATTGCCCAATCAAAGGCAATATTAGCTTCGTCAGCCATGCTATCTTTTAATTTAGTTCTAATATTATTTTTCAAAAGATCTGCATTTTTAAATTCTAAATTTCTATGTGGTGCGTCAACGATTTTTTTAATCATTTGACCACCATATAAATCACCCATATGCCAGACATATAAATGTGCCATTATTCTATCTGGGTCGGGATAGATTGACAAAATATATTTGTAATAATCTATAGCCGATTGTCTGTAAGCACAAACAAATTTTCCTTGGGACATTTCTTTATAATCCAAATAAAGATAATGTGCTCGTTGGATGTCCGGTAGATCTTGTGTTAATCCACAAGCACCGGCAACTCCTTCTATTCCATTATAGATTAAACTTTTTTGATGAGTAAAATCTGCCCATAAGATTGCAGGAAGTTTTTTTGCAAAAACTGCCTGCATAAAAGGTGTTTGTTCTGCTTGTTGATGTTTTTCTAATGTTGCTTCTTTAAGATTCATAATTATCTCACTCTTCCTCTACTTTAATTAGCAAAGGAAAGCCATGAGATCTGGCTAAATTGACTCCGTCTATAGCTTTTTGTTCTGCAATTTCATAATTATAAATTCCAGCAACAGCACTTCCTTGATTATGGATAGCCATAGTTAAATCATAGGCTTGATCGTGTCCATGTTTAAAAATTGATATTAACATAGCAATTACAAAATCCATTGGTGTAACATCGTCATTGCAAACAATAACTTTGTATTTTTTTGGAAGTTGAAGTTTGCTTGACCTAACTTTTTTCTTTTCGATAATTGCTTCAGTGCTCATATTTGTATTTAATAGTTTGGTTAGATTGGGGGAATTACTCCCCCAATTTTTTACTCTGCCTTAATCTTTAAAACTCTGGGCTTTAAAGTATCTGGAATTACACGCTTCAACTCAATAGTTAAAACGCCATTTTTAATACGTCCTTCACCTACTTCCATGTGCTCTGCTAAAGTCCATGTTCTGGTAAAGTCACGTGTAGCTAGACCACGATATAGATAAGTTGTTTCATCGTTATCTACACGCGATCTATGTCCCTTAATAATCAATTGATTTTGATCGATTTCAACAGTTACATCTTCTGGTTGGAAACCTGTAACAGCAACCTCGATCTCATACGTATTTTCATCGTGTTTAAGGATGTTGTATGGTGGATAATTGTTGTTAATTTGATTTGCAAATCTCTGTTCAAAATTATCAAAGAGTTGATCAAATCCTAATAGTGCCCTGTTTATGGCGGAAGTATCAAAACGTACAAGTTGATTCATAATATTTCTCCTTTATTAAGTAAGAATTTTAGAAGCCTAAATAGGTCTTCTTTTTTTGATAATGTTAATTATACAGTCTCCTTGAACTCTGCATCAACAACATTATCATCCTGTTTGGCTGGATTTTGCTCAGCCTGCTTTTTACTTTGCATTAAACCTAATGCATTGTAAATCTTTTCAAAACTCTTTTGAATTACTTCGACATCAGTTTCCTTTGATGCTTTCTTTGCTTCTTCGAGAGCAGTATCTACTGTAGTCTTTTCTTCATCAGTAAGCTTATCTTTGAGCTCGGAGTATTCTTTCTCTAACTCATAGATTAGGGATTCTGAGCGATTACGTGTTTCAATGAGAGTACGTTGTTGCTTATCGGACTCAGCATTTGCTTCGGCTTCGCTAATCATACGCTCAACTTCAGCATCACTTAGACCGCTATTTGATTTAATTGTAATCTTGTTTTCTTTACCAGTTCCCTTGTCTTTAGCAGTAACATGCATAATGCCATTAGCATCAATGTCCAATGTAACTTCAATTTGTGGAGTACCTCTACGTGCAGGAGGAATACCTTCCAAATTAAATTCACCTAACATCTTATTGTATTGAAACAATTCACGCTCACCTTGTGCAACTTTGATTGTTACAGCAGGT